>JAABUN010001418.1_pt1 | contig 52917 bp, 56 predicted proteins | sample 5559311 | NCBI WGS metagenome assembly JAABUN01 (sample SAMN10711877, study PRJNA513370) | rock metagenome | isolation source: Antarctica rocks | place: Antarctica: Victoria Land, Siegfried Peak sud
ACAGCTCGTCGATCGTCGGGTCGGCGTAGCGCCGGTGCAGCTCGTCCAGGGTGAGCTCGTAGCGCAGCAGGGCCGCGTTGATCCCGTAGGAGCAGCAGACGTCGAGGACCTGAGGCGGCCCGGGCCGCTCCGACCGGGGGAGCGCCCCCACCAACGTCTGCACGACGGCGAGCGCGCGCTGCGGGATCTCGTGTCCAGCGCACCGAGCGTCCGGTAGTAGGCACGTGGGCCGCCCCGGACCGGCTCGACCAGCCACCAGCCGGCGGCGTGCGCGGCGTGGAGTTCGGCCGCGAGGGCGCGCAGCCGGGACACCGCCTCAGCGAGGGTGCCGGCGTCTTCGAGCTGCCAACGATGGCGGGTCTCGTGGCGGGATCCGGTCCAGGGGGACGGCGGGCCGCGGGTCGGGATGCATGGCGGTCACCGGCGGTGTGCCGAGTCGCTACGACGAGGTCGGCAGCACGTTGTCGGCGACGTGCCGGCCCCAGTGTGGGCGACTGCCGTCGACGTCATGCAGGTGGTACTCCTCCGCGAGGTCCCAGGAGGTGAGTACCTGCCCCGTCTTGCTGCACACGGCGGGGTCAGCGGCGAGCGCGGCGACGGCGCGGCCGATGTAGCGGGGGGTCTCGGAGGCGAGGAAGTGGGGGTCGCGGGCGCCGGCGTCGCGCCAGTTGGCCTCGGTGACGCCGAAGCCGTCGAGCATGGCCTCTGAGCGTAGGAATTCGGCGGGTGACGGCCAGGCAGGTGATGCCGTGCGCTCGCAGTTCCTCAGCTTGGCCGAGTGCGAGCCGGTTGACCGCGGTCTTGACCAGGTCGTAGGCAAGGTTGCCGCGGTAGTGCGCGCCGTCGCCGTCGGTGATCTCCACGATCAGGCCGGCGTGGCGCTCGAGCATGAGGGGGACGGCTTGCTGGCTGGTGATCAGGTGGGTCAGGACGGCTCGGTCCCACAGCGCGCGAACCTGGCTCAGGGCCAGCTGCCAGAACGGGGTCCCCCACTGGGTGAGCGGGTCGCCGCCCCAGACGTCGTTGACGAGCAGGTCGAGCCGCCCCTGGTCGTGGCGTACCTGCTCGATGAGGGCGGCGACCTGCGCCGGGTCGCTGTGGTCGCACGCGACCGCGAGCCCCGAACCGCCAGCTGCGGTCACCAGCTCGGCGGTGTCCTCGATCGTCTCCGGGCGGTCCATGTCGGACCGCCGCGCGCGGGTGCTGCGCCCGCTGACGTACACCGTCGCCCCGGAGACGCCGAGCTCGATGGCGATGCCGCGGCCGCCGCCACGAGTCGCGCCCGCGACCACGGCGACCCGGCCCGCCAGTGGCCGGGCAGGCGAGGACGGGGCCGACGGGGCCGACGGGGCGGATGACGGGTTCGTGCGCGCGGCCGAGGGACCCATGCCGTAGTGAACCACCGTTTGTTTACTGTTGGTGAGGCCCCTCGTACCGTCGAGCTGTGCCCCGGCCGAGAACCGTCGCTGACGAGGACGTGCTGACTGCGGCGGCCGCCGCGGTCGCCGCGGTCGGGCCCGCTGCCTTGACCCTTGCCGAGATCGGCGCTCGAGCCGGGCTCTCGCCGGCGACCCTGCTGCAACGATTCGGGTCCAAGCGCGGCCTGCTGCTCGCTCTCGCCCGCCACGACGCCCAGGCGCTACCGCGGCAACTGGTGGAGGCCGCGAACGCGGACGCGCCGGTCGCCGCTCTGATCAACACCTTGGGACGCCTGGCCGCCAGCGTGCGCACCTCGGCCGAGTTCGCCAACCACCTCGCCTTCTTGATGCTGGACCTCACCGATCCCGAATTCCAGCAGGTGAGCCGCGACTACGCCCACGCCGTCGAGGTTGCGATCGCTCACGTACTCGACGCCAGCCGCGCAGCCGGGGAGCTCAACCCATCCTCGATCGGCGAGGCCCATCTCGCCCGCGCGGTACACGCCGCCTACAACGGCGCCCTCGTCACCTGGGGCATGACCGGCGAAGGCCACCCCGGCGAGGAGGTCACACGCCAGCTCAGCCAACTGCTCACCCCTCACCTCGCACCGGCGTCGCCGTCCCGGTAGCTACCGGGAACGCCGCAGGTCAGCCGTGCTGCAGCGGCAGGGCCGTCCCAGTAGACGGTCCGAGAAGAACGTCCCGCACACCAGCGGCATTGCGGCACATGATCGGGTTGGGCCAGTTGGCGGTGAACGGAGCGCCTCCGTCTCGCAGACCCGCGCGCCCTCAGGGAGGCAGGATTGCTCCCTTCGGCACTGGACCCGGCGTTCAGATGCATGATCATGAAGATCGGCGCTGTCCGATAGCCGTATCCCTCCTCTCCCGCGATCGTGCAGCCTGAGGAAGAGGACAAGTTGCTGAGACGCCTCGCGGAGGACAGTCGCGAGAAGGTGCAGATCAACCATGGCCAGCGATGACGGGTCCAACGGGTTCCTACGCGTGGTGGGTACGCGGCGGTCTCGGACGCGCTGGGAGTCCCTCCGAACCGTCCTCAGGACCCTTGACGCGGGCTGACCCACGGCGTCCGGCACGGCACCTGGCCCGGACGCCGGGGGCCGACGACGGACACGCCCGTCGTCTCGCTCACCCGGCGGCCACGTTCACCGACCGTTCATGCGGAGGACCTGTCCGCGCCGACATGATGCATCATCAGGACATGACGTCAGGGCAGGCTGATGAGACGGCGGGCCGCTTCGACCGGGCGGGGTGGAGGCGCTGGTGCGCGAGTTCGCCGGGACGTACGCGCCGGAGACGGTCGCAGCATGCCTGCGTGACAGCGCCGCGCGGCTCCCTGCCGCGCGGATCGCCGGCTACCACCCGCTGTTCGCGTACCGCTTCGCCCGCGAGCGCCTGCGGGCCGACGCGATCGCCGCCGGACGGCTCCCCAGGACCCGTCCGCAGGTCCTGTTCGTGTGCACCCACAACACCGCCCGCAGCCAGCTGGCGGCGGCGCTCCTGGAGCAGGCCGGAGCCGGACGGGTCGAGGTCCGCTCCGCCGGCACCGACCCGGCGGCGCAGGCCGACCCGACGGTCGCGCACGTGCTGGCCGAGGCGGGCGTCCCGCTGGAGGGAGCCTTCCCCAAGCCGCTCACCGACGAGGTCGTTCAGGCCGCCGACATCGTGATCACTATGGGCTGCGGCGACGCCTGCCCGGTCCTGCCCGGACGCCGCTACCTCGGCTGGGACCTGCCCGACCCGGCAGGCGCCGACGGGCCGACCGTCCGGCAGGTCGCGGCCCGCATCGCCGCCCTCGTGCAGGACCTCCTGACCGACCTGGACCGGAAGGACGCGGGATGACGGCCGACACCTGCGCCGCCGCCCCCGCCGGCAACACCGCCCGGCTGCCGGTCCGGCTGGACGACGCCGGCCTGCGGCTGCTCGCGGACCCGCTCCGCGCCCGCATCCTCGAGCTCCTCGCCGTCGAGGCGCTGTGCACCTGCCACCTCGTCGAGAGGACCGGCGCCCGCCAGACCAACATCAGCAATCACCTCAAGGCGCTGCGCGAGGCCGGGCTGGTCACCACCGAGCCCTGCGGCCGCTTCACCTACTACGCGCTCGCGCCCGACGCCCTCGCCGCGCTCGCCGGACAGCTCACCGCGCTCGCGACCGCCGCCGAGGGCGCCCGGCACCGCCGCCGTCCCTGCTGACGTCGGCACGACACCCCAGGACTGCCCCACCCGCCTAGCCACCGCGACCGGAAGGCCCCCGTGAGCGACGCCGTCGCCGAACAGCCCGCCAGCGGCACCGACCTCCACACCCCCGTCCTCGCCCGCCTGAGCACCCTCGACCGGTGCCTGCCCGTCTGGATCGTCGCCGCGATGGCACTCGGCATCGTCCTCGGGCGCGCGTTCGACGCCCTCGACCCCGTCAAGGTCGCGGACGTCAGCCTGCCCATCGCCATCGGGCTGCTCCTGATGATGTACCCGGTCCTCGCGAAGGTCCGCTACGGCGAGCTGCACGCCGTCACCGGCGATCGCCGGCTTCTCCTGTTTAGCCCGGCCATCAACTGGCTGCTCGCGCCGGCCCTGATGTTCGCGCTCGCCTGGATTTTCCTGCCCCACCTGCCGGAGTACCGCACCGGGCTGATCATTGTCGGGCTCGCCCGGTGCATCGCGATGGTGCTCATCTGGAACGACCTGTCGTGCGGCGACCGGGAGGCCGCCGCGGTCCTCGTCGCGATCAACTCGGTGTTCCAGATCGTCGCGTTCGCCGCGCTCGGCTACTTCTACCTCGAGCTGCTCCCCGGCTGGCTCGGGCTGGAGCAGGAGGCCCTGGACGTCAGCGTCTGGACCATCGCCCGGTCCGTGCTGATCTTCCTCGGCATCCCGCTGCTCGCGGGATTCCTCACCCGGACTCTCGGCGAGCGGGCGAAGGGCCGCGCCTGGTACGAGACCCGGCTCCTGCCGAAGATCGGCCCGATCGCGCTCTACGGGCTGCTGTTCACGATCGTGATCCTGTTCGCGCTGCAAGGCGACACCATCAGCCGGCAGCCCCTCGACGTGGCCCGCATCGCCGTCCCGCTGCTGGTGTACTTCGCGGTCACCTTCGCCGGGTCGTTCCTGCTCGGCCGCCGGCTGGGCCTCGGCTACCCGCGCACCGCGACGCTGGCGTTCACCGCCGCCGGCAACAACTTCGAGCTCGCCATCGCCGTCTGCGTCGGCGTGTTCGGGGTGACGTCCGGCCAGGCCCTCGCTGGGGTCGTCGGCCCGCTCATCGAGGTCCCCGTCCTCGTCGCGCTCGTGTACGTCGCGCTGTGGGCACGTCGCCGCTTCTCCCCCGAGCCGACCACGGCAGGAGCGGCCCGATGACCAAGCCGATCGTGCTGTTCGCCTGCGTCCACAATGGCGGCCGGAGCCTGGCCGCAAAGGTGCTGGCCGAGCACCACGCCGGCGGTGCGGTCGAGGTCCGGTCGGCCGGCAGCGAGCCCGGCGACAGCCTGAACCAGGCCGTCGAGCAGGTCCTGCACGAGCGCGGCCTGAGCACCGACGGCGAGGCCCCCAAGCTCCTCACCTGGGAGGGCGTCCAGGAGGCCGACGTCGTGGTCACGATGGGCTGCGGCGAGACCTGCCCCGTCTTCCCCGGCAAGATCTACGAGGACTGGCCCCTCGACGACCCGAAGGGTCAGGACGTCGACACGGTCCGGCGCATCGTCGACCAGGTGGACGCCCGCGTCCGCGACTTGCTGGGACGGCTCGCCACGCTCTGACCGCGGCTGCGGCATCCGGCGAAGCTGGGACAATCTCATGTCGTCCGACAGCTTCCATCAGCTGCAGCCGCTCGTGCTCCCGCAGCTCTCGCAGACGTAGCAGCTGCCGGCGGGGCGCATCTTGACCCCGCAGGTCATGCACAGCGGCGCGTCGGCCGCCGTCCCCTGCTGCAACTCCAGCAGCTCGGTCGAGCTGTGCACCTGCGGCGGAGCCACCTGCCTGGTGGTCTCGACCGGGACGGACTGCGCCAGCCCCTCGACGTCGACCTCGTCCTCGCCCGGCTCGCCGCCGCCGTACTTCCCCGCGAGCGTCGCCGCCCGCTCCTCCGCCGAGAATACCCCGAACTCGGCCCGCTTGTCGTACGGCAGGAAGTCCAGGGCCAGCCGGCGGAACAGGTAGTCCATCACCGACTGGGCGATCCGTACGTCCGGGTCATCGGTCATCCCGGCCGGGTCGAAGCGCATGTTGACGAACTTCGACACATACGCCTCCAGCGGCACGCCGTACTGCAGCGCGATCGAGATCGCCACCGAGAAGGCGTCCATGACACCGGCCAGGGTCGAACCCTGCTTGCTCATCTTGATGAAGACCTCACCGAGGCCGTCGTCCGGGTAGCTCGAGGCGGTCATGTAACCCTCGGCGCCGGCGACCGAGAAGGACGTGGTCTCCGACGGCCGCTTCTTCGGCAGCCGCCGCCGCACCGGCCGGTACTCCACGACCGGCTCCGGTACGGCCGTCTTCTCCGAGTCCTTCTTGTCCTGCAGCGGCTGGCCGACCTTGCTGTTGTTGCGGTAGATCGCCAGTGCCTTGAGGCCGAGCTTCCAGCCCTGGAAGTAGACGTTCTCGACGTCCTCGACCGACGCCTCGGCGAGCAGGTTGACCGTCTTGGACAGCGCGCCGGACACGAACGGCTGGATCGCGGCCATCATGTTGACGTGCCCCATCGGGCCGATGGACCGCGCCCCCATCGCGCAGTCGAAGACCTCGTAGTGCTCCGGCCTGAGGCCCGGGGCGTCGATCACGTGGCCGTGCTGGGCGATGTGCTCGACGATCGCCTCGACCGACTCCTCCTGGTAGCCCAGGGTCCGTAGGGCGCGCGGCACGGTCTGGTTGACGATCTGCATGGAGCCGCCACCGACCAGCTTCTTGAACTTCACCAGCGCCAGGTCGGGCTCCAGGCCGGTGGTGTCGCAGTCGAGCATGAAGCCGATCGTGCCGGTCGGCGCGATCACGCTGGCCTGCGCGTTGCGGTAGCCGTGCTTCTCACCGAGGGCGAGGCACCCCTGCCAGGCCCGGGTGGCCGCCTGGAAGATCCGGGCATCGTCGGCACCGATCGGGCGGACGCTGTCGGTCGCCGCTGCGTGCTTGCGCATGACGCGCTGGTGACCGTCGGCGTTTCGCGGGTAGCCGTCGTACGGCCCGACGACCGCGGCGAGCTCGGCGGACCGCTTGTAAGCGGTCCCGGTCATGAGGGAGGTGATCCCGGCGGCGAGCGCGCGGCCGCCGTCGGAGTCGTACGCGTGACCGGTCGCCATGAGCAGCGCGCCGAGGTTGGCGTAGCCGATCCCCAGCTGCCGGTAGGCGCGCGTCGTCTCGGCGATGGGCACGGTCGGGAAGTCGGCGAAGCAGATGGAGATGTCCATCGCGGTGATGACCAGCGCGACCGACTTCTCGAACAGCGTCACGTCGAACGTGCCGTCGTCGCGCAGGAACTTCATGAGGTTCAGCGAGGCGAGGTTGCAGGAGCTGTTGTCCAGGCTGAGGTACTCGCTGCACGGGTTGCTCGCCGTGATCCGCCCGGACTCCGGGTTGGTGTGCCAGTCGTTGATCGTGTCGTCGTACTGGACGCCGGGGTCGGCGCACTCCCAGGCGGCCTGCGCCAGCTTCTTCCAGAGCGTACGGGCATCGACGGTCTCGATGACCCGGCCGTCGAGGCGGGCCCGCAGCCCGAACTGCTGGCCCTGCTCGACGGCGCGCATGAACTCGTCGCTGACCCGGACGGAATTGTTGGCGTTCTGGTACTGGACGCTGACGATGTCCTTGCCGCCGAGGTCCATGTCGAAGCCGGCGTCACGCAGCGCGCGGATCTTGTCCTCCTCGCGCGCCTTCGTCTCGATGAACTCCTCGATGTCGGGGTGGTCGACGTCGAGCACGACCATCTTGGCCGCACGCCTGGTGGCGCCGCCGCTCTTGATCGTGCCGGCGGAGGCGTCGGCGCCGCGCATGAACGACACCGGACCCGACGCGGTGCCGCCGGAGGACAGCAGCTCCTTGGAGGAGCGGATCCGGGACAGGTTCAGGCCGGCACCGGAGCCGCCCTTGAAGATCAGCCCCTCCTCGCGGTACCAGTTGAGGATCGAGTCCATGTGGTCGTCGACGGCGAGGATGAAACACGCGCTGACCTGCTGCGGAGCGCTTGTGCCGACGTTGAACCAGACGGGGCTGTTGAAGCTGAACACCTGGTGCAGCAGCATCCAGGTCAGCTCGTGCTCGAAGACCTCGGTGTCCTCGGCGGACGCGAAGTAGCCGTGCCCGGCGCCGGCCGCGGCGTAGGTGCGCACCACGCGGTCGATGAGCTGACGCAGGCTCGACTCGCGGTTGTCGGCCCCGACGGCGCCGCGGAAGTACTTGGTGGTGACGATGTTGGTGGCGTTGACCGACCAGGAGGCCGGGAACTCGACGCCCCGCTGCTCGAAGTTGACCGAGCCGTCCCGCCAGTTGGTCATGACGACGTCGCGGCGCTCCCAGCTGACCTCGTCGTAGGGGTGTACGCCCGCAGTCGTGTAGACCCGTTCGATCCGCAGCTGGGCTCCGCCACCCCGGGCCTGCTGGCGGGCGTTGCCGACCGTCTCGGTCATGAGTCCTCTTCTCTTCTCTGAGTACAACAACCACGCGAGGCGCGGCATTCACCGAAAGGGGGCGCCCGGGGACGCGGGTGGAGCAGCGGGTGTGGTCAGGCAGGGGTCAGCGCCCGGCCCGGGGGCCCGGCGTCAGGGGTCGCGTCGAGGTCCGGCTCGGTGCGTAGCGCGGTGATCTCGGCCTCGAAGTCCGCGAGCGACTCGAAGGAGCGGTAGACGCTGGCGAAGCGCAGGTAGGCGACCTCGTCCAGCCGGCGCAGCGGCCGCAGGATCGCCAGGCCGACCTCATGGGCGGGCACCTCGGCGGCGCCGCCCCCGCGGACGGTCTCCTCGACCTGCTGGGCCAGCAGGGCGAGGGCGTCCTCGTCGACGGGCCGGCCCTGGCAGGCCTTGCGCACGCCGCTCACCACCTTCGCCCGGCTGAACGGCTCGGTGACCCCGCAGCGCTTCACCACGGCCAAGGAGGTCTCCTCGACCGTGGTGAAGCGTCGGCCGCACTGCGGGCACGACCGGCGCCGCCGGATGGCGTCACCGTCGCTCGTCTCGCGACTGTCCACGACCCGGGAGTCGGCGTGCCGACAGTACGGACAGCGCATCCTCGCCTCCCTCCCGGCTCTGCCTCTCGGCAGCTTGGCTTCTCCCAGACTGCGGAGAACTACAGGTCTGTAACTACCAGATGTTGTGGTGGGGACAGTAGGCCGGTACGACGGGTTGGGCAAGCGATGGCGCGGCGACACGCCGGTGGCGTACGCAGCATCGCCCGTCCAGCGCCGTCGCGCCGCCCGGCTCGTGCCGTCCCGGGTCGTTCACCAGGTGCGCCCGGTGGCCCGAGCGCGAACGTCCGGCTCCACCGGGTCCGGCCCGTCCCCGTCGACGCACGCCCGGCAAACCGGCAGGTGCTTCGCCGGAGCGCGGGGTGTATGACGGGTGCACACGCCACGCCCACGCTGGAGGAATGAGGAGACATGAAGACCAAGGCCGCCGTCGTGTACGAGACCGGCAAGCCCATCGAGGTCGTCGAACTCGATCTCGACGGCCCCCGCGAGGGAGAGGTGCTCATCCGCTACACCTACGCCGGCCTGTGCCACTCCGACGTCCACATCTCGCACGGCGACATCGAGGCCCGCCTGCCGATGGTCCTCGGGCACGAGGGCGCCGGGATCATCGAGGAGGTGGGGCCAGGCGTCACCCGGGCGAAGCCCGGCGACCACGTCGTCTGCTCGTTCATCCCCAACTGCGGGATCTGCCGCTGGTGCTCCACCGGCCAGCAGGCGATCTGCGACATGGGCGCGACGATTCTCGAGGGCTACCTGCCGGGCGAGCGCTTCCCCTTCAGCGGGCCAGGCCCGATCAAGGAGTACGGCGCGATGTGCATGCTCGGCACGTTCAGCCAGTACGCGACGATCCACCAGAACTCCGTCGTCAAGGTCGACGACGACCTGCCGCTCGACAAGGCCGTGCTCGTCGGCTGCGGGGTCCCGACCGGCTGGGGGTCGGCGGTCAACGCGGCGAACGTGCGTCCCGGCGAGACCGTCGTGGTCGTCGGGGTAGGTGGCATCGGCATCAACGCGGTGCAGGGCGCGCGGTACGCCGGGGCGAAGAACCTCATCGCCGTCGACCCGCTGGAGAACAAGCGCGAGAAGGCGATGGAGCTCGGGGCGACGCACGCTGTGGCCAGCGCAGCCGAGGCGATGGAGCTCGCCCAGTCGCTCACCAACGGCAACGGCGCCGACAAGACGATCGTCACCGCGGGCCTCGTCACGGAGGAGATCATCACGGACTCGTTCAACGCGACCGGCAAGGGCGGCACGATCGTCCTCACCGGCCTGAACAAGCTCGCGGTCAACAACATCCAACTGCCGGGCTCGATCATGACGCTGTTCAAGAAGACGCTGAAGGGGAGCCTGTTCGGCGACTGCAACCCGACCACGGACATCCCGCGGATCCTCGGGCTCTACCAGAGCGGCGACATCAAGCTCGACGAGATCATCACCAACACGTACACGCTGGACCAGGTCAACGAGGGCTACGACGACCTGCTCAGCGGCAAGAACGTGCGCGGCGTCCTGGTGCACGAGCACTGAGCGCGCCGGGATCCGCTGGCGGCGAGGCACCGGGGACGCCCGCCGCCGGCGGGGGACGCGCGCCCGCGCGCCCGTCCCTCGCCGCGGTCGCGTCTTCGGTCGTGGGGCGGGCCCGCGAGGTCGAGTTGCTCGTCGCCGCGCTCGACTGCGGCGCGCACGTGCTGCTCGAGGGGCCACCCGGCACCGGGAAGACGACGCTGCTGCGCGCGGTCGCCAGCGCGAGCGCGGTGCCGTTCGTCTTCGTCGAGGGCAACGCCGAGCTGACCCCGGGGCGTCTCGTCGGCCACTTCGACCCGGCGCAGGTGCTGGAAGCGGGCTACCGCAAGGACGTCTTCGTCGACGGCCCGCTCGTCCAGGCGCTGCACGACGGCGCCCTGCTCTACGTCGAGGAGGTCAACCGGGTCCCCGAGGAGACGCTGAACGTCCTGCTCACCGTGATGAGCGAGGGCGAGCTGCACGTCCCGCGCCTCGGCCGGATCCTCGCCGCCGACGGGTTCCGGCTGGTGGCGGCGATGAACCCGTTCGATGCCGTCGGCACCGCCCGGATCTCCTCCGCCGTCTACGACCGGGTCTGCCGGATCACGATGGGCTACCAGAGCGCCGAGGACGAGGCCGACGTCGTGGTGCTGCGGGCGCCCGAGGTCGACGGGGCGTGGCGCGACCAGGTCGTCGAGCTCGTCCGGCGCACCCGCGACCATCCCGACGTACGGGTCGGCTCCTCCGTGCGCGGTGCCATCGACACGGTAAGGATGGCGGTGTCGCTCGGTGAGCTGCGCGAGCTGCGTCCGCAGTCCTGGCGCACCGGCCTCGACGCGGCGCTCGTCGCGCTCTCCGGGCGGATCCGCCTGCACGAGTCGGGCACGCGGGCGCCGGAGGACGTGGTGCGCGAGCTGTACGAGGCGGTCTTCGGCCGTGAGCGCAGCGACGAGGACGCGGACGAGGCGGGTGGTGCGCCGGGGGGAGCGTGAGCCCGCCGCCGGCGGGCCCATCGCAGGAAGACCCGTCGCAGGACCGCCGCGCCCGGCGACCGCGCGGCCAGCAGGCCCGAACCACGCCGCGATCCCAACTGGCGCAGAAGGCGCACTTCGCCGAGATCTCGCCGGAGGTCGGGGTCCTCGACGAGCTGGCGTTCGCCGAGGCGCTGGACCAGGACCCGGATGCCGCGCTGACGCTGCTCGTGGAGATGGGGTCGGCGACCGACGAGCGGCTCCGCGCCGCGGCCCGGGCGCTCGCCGGGCGGGTCGTGCTCGACCGGGCCCGGACCGGGCTGCCGCGGGCCGGCGGGGTGGGCCGACTGCTGCGCCAGAGCGCGGAGCGCGGCGGCGACCTCGACGTGGACGCCTCCCTCGACGGGCTGCTCGAAGCCCGGGCTGCCCGCCGCCGGCCGACCGCGGACTCCCTCGTCGCGGTCGACTGGGGGCGCCCCGAGCTGGCACTGTGCCTGCTCGTCGACGCCTCCGGCTCGATGGGCGGTGAGCGGCTCGCCGCGGCCGCGCTCACCGCGGCCGCCTGCGCCCTGCGAGCCCCCGGATACACCGCGGTGCTGTCGTTCGACCGGGAGGTGACCGTCCTACGCGCGATCGACAGCAGCCAGCCGCCGTCGGCGGTGGTCGACGCGGTCCTCGCGCTGCGCGGCCACGGCGTCACCTCGCTGACAGCGGCGCTGCGGGCGGCAGGCGAACAGCTCGCCCGGACCCGCGCGGCCCGGCGGGTCGTCGTACTGCTCTCCGACTGCCGCTCCACCGACGAGCAGGACCCGACCCCGGTTGCCCGGGGCCTGCCCGAGCTGGTCCTGCTGCCGCCGGCCGACGACGCCGACGAGGCGGCCGCCCTGGCCACCCGCTGCGGTGCTCGCTGGCTCCCGCTCACCGGCGCCGCGGCTGCCCCGTCGGCCCTGCGCGAGCTGCTCGGCTGACCAGCGCCCTGCGAGCCCGTCGCCAGACGACCGGCCTACCGAGACCGAGCACGACTTCGACCGGGTCCTCGCTCTCGGGGTCAATGGCGTGGTCAGCAACGACCTAGGTCTGCTCGCCGCACACTAAGTGCAGAGCCCGACCGCTGCACCGACGTCACGACACCACCGGCCCGCGATCCTCGACCGCTGTCTGCGCGGTCACGCGGCCCCAGGCAGGAGCAGTTGCTGCCCGACCTGCAGCGACGCGCTCTGTAGGTGGTTGAGGCGACGGATCTGGGCCACGACCTCACGGGGGTCGCGCGCAGGTGCGAGGCCGCGGGCCAGGGACCACAGAGTGTCGCCCTGTTGGACCGTCGCCTGTGTCAGGGGGACCTGTCGCCGGGTCACGTCCGTGGCCTGGCCGCTTGCCGAGCGGCCGACGGCGAACGCGCCCAGGATGAGCAGCACCAGGCCCACAAGCACGAGCAGACGCCCGCGTGTTGTGACATGCAGGTGACGGCGTCGGGGCACGGTCGTGACCGCCTGCAGGCGGTGCGTGGTGCGGGGGGCGGTGAGGTTGCTCATCGTGGTCTCCTCGGCTCGTCGCGGCCCGGCTCTACCCGAACGCGCGTTCGATCGAACGTCTGCGCGAAGTTACCGCAGTCCTCCGACAAAGTCGCGACACGTTCGAACAGGTGTTTGATGTACGGCGACGAGCGGGCTAACGTCCACGACGTGATCACGGGGTGCCGACCCCGACGAGACGAGGAGTGGTGGCCGTGTCGACGAAGGAGCCCGGGACCGTGCGTGACCTACCTGACGGGCCGGTGGACGAGTCCGGCCTGACGCCCCGCCAGCGAAAGGTGCTGGAGGTGATCCGCGAGTCGGTCGAGCGTCGCGGCTACCCGCCCACGGTGCGCGAGATCGGTGAGGCCGTCGGGCTGACCAGCACCTCCAGCGTCTCCTACCAGTTGATGACGCTGCAGAAGAAGGGCTTCCTGCGACGCGACCCGAGCCGGCCGCGGGCCGTGGACGTACGTCTTCCCGGCGACGTGGCGGCAGCCGACCGGGCGGTCGACGACGCGGCCGAGCGTGCGGCGCACCCGCAGCCGGCGTACGTGCCCGTGCTCGGCCGTATCGCCGCGGGCGGTCCGATCCTGGCCGAGCAGGCCGTGGAGGATGTCTTCCCGCTGCCCCGCGAGCTGGTCGGCACCGGCACCCTGTTCCTGCTCAGGGTGGTGGGCGACTCGATGATCGACGCAGCAATCGCGGACGGCGACTGGGTGGTCGTCCGACAGCAGCCGAGTGCCGACAACGGCGACATCGTCGCGGCCATGATCGACGGCGAGGCCACAGTCAAGACCTACCGCAAGCGTGACGGGCATACGTGGCTGCTCCCCCACAACGCGGCCTACGCCCCGATTGCCGGCGACGCGGCCGTCATCCTCGGTCGCGTTGTGACGGTGCTCCGCAAAGTCTGAACCGGCAGCTGGGGTCGTCCGGCCGGGAGCCACGGTGCGATCGCGGAGCGTTCCTCACCGCGCTGGCACACGTCCGCTGAGTCGCGGGTCTCGCCCTCACCGGGTCGTCCCTCCTCGGAGGGCGACCCAATCTCGTTGGCTCTGTCAGGGTCGCTCGCAGCTTCGGACGCCGCAGAGCCCTGTCAGCCTGGCTGCCCCGCCTCCAGCTGGGTACGCGCCTCCCGGGCCGCGAGCGTGGTGGGTATGCCTGGCACGTCGGCCGTGCCGTCGAGGGCGTTGACGGTGGGATCGCCGGAGATGGTGAACGTCGCCGTGTAGAACGTCCGCAGCGTGACAGTCTTCGCGCCCCCTACTCGATAGGTGTGCGTCACGTTCCGGTTGGCCTCCGTCGCCGGCACATCAAGGGACTCGCCGTCGCCGAAGTTCCAGACATACCTGCTCGCCGTGATCGACAAACTCACCGAGAAGCCGAACACCGCTCGGGGCGGCAACGTCGCCTCGATGGGCGTGGCAGTGCGAAACCGGGTCGCCGCTCCCACAAGTGTCTCCGGTCCCGGTTGCGTCGTCACTGTCGCGGACGGCAGCCCGAAGGTTCTCCACTCTGCACGAACGGTCGCCAGGACAGCTGCGAGCGGGTCGCCGCCAGCAGCCAGATCAGCAGGAGTCAGGCACACCTGCACGGGACGGCGTACCCACGGGCCGTACGCTGCTGCGGCTTCGTCCCAGTACTTGACGAAGACCCAGTAGCGGGTGGCAGCCGGATCTGGACAAGTCGTCGTTGCACCAAGGCAAAGCACGTCCGGGTTGTCGGGCGTGTTCGCCGCACACGTCGGGACGTAGCTCACCTGCAGAGGATGGGGGTCCACGGGAGTACCTGGACCCGGCGCGCCCCCCGAGGGACCACCGCCGCCCGCCGGCTTGCACTCGACAAACTTGATCCTGCAGTCCCTGCCGCCACAATCTGGCGGGGGTGGAACGGGGCACAGTTCCGCGTGAGCCGGTGCCTTCAAGTCCTGAAGCAGGATCATCATCATGATTAGCAGCATCAAGAGCGCTAGTGGCGGCCGAAGGGCGATCACAATTGCGCTACTTCGACTGTAATCCAGGAGTCCCCGACACGTTTGAGGGATACTTGAACTGTGGCGTTTTTCTCAGCCGCCTGTTCGTTGCTCCTGGCACCAGAGGCTTCCTGCACGAAGAAGGCCGTAGAGTCGTAGTTGACTAACACGTCGGTCGCGTGGTCGGCGATTGGTGCCGCGACAGCCGTGCGCACTGTAGCCAGGCCGCCTTCCCAACGCTCTCCCGCGGCTTTCGCATTTGACATGGACTTGATGTAGGCCTGGCAGGTCATGCATTCTGGGGCGCTTAGCGCCTGCAGTTCTCTCGAATCGAGGGTTTGGTAGGCGACGTTCAACGCCTCGACCCACTGGCGCGCAAAGGCTGCCGCCGCGTCCCGGCTCCCGTCATCGGCCACCACCGGGGTGCTGGTGACGGCGCCGTACGCGGCAGCAGGGTCCTCGTGATGCGGATCCACGATGCCGGCTGCCCACCTGTGATGGCCACTTCGTTCACCCGAGTTCCGGGTCGGGACGGGTGCACCTCGAGTGCGGAGGAGCCGGAGCGGGGTCACCAGTCTTGAAAGCAGCACTCTTTCAACAGGTGCCTCACGTGTTAAGGGGATGTGACTGTCTGCGCATTGATCACTACAGACGGCACGCACGCCACGACGGAAGGTTCAGCTGGTGCCGGGGGGGACCAGCCCTCGCCGTCGCCGGTACTCCTGCCAGCACCGGTCCAGCATCAGCAACAGCTCCTCGTCGTTCATTTCAGCCACTCGGGCGTAGACCTCGTGCACCAGGTCCGCCGCGGCCGAGGAACGGTCCAACGGCAGATAGCCGGCCATCCGGTGCACGTACTCGGAGTCCAGATCCAGCACCTGCGCCAGGATTGGCAGCCGGTTGGGCTTGGGAACCGCGAGGCCGGTCTCCCACCGGGAGACGGTCTGCTGCCCCACCCCGACCCGGCGCCCGAGCTCCAGCTGATCGAGGTTCAGCTCCTCACGGCGGATCTTGATCGTCTCACCGATCAGCGACATCAGCAGGCCTGCCACATCAGCACGTCCGGCGGGGTGGAGGGCACCGGTGCGGGTGCTGCCGTCCGGGTGGATACGCCGCCCGCTCCGGCTCGGGTCGTCAACGTCTGGGCACCGTTCATCGTCGTCCAGGGGCTGACCGGTGCCTGCCGCCCTGCGTGTCCAAGGCCGGCGCCGGCGCTCGACCACTGTAGCCGCGCTCCCCGCGGCCGACCCGGATGCGCGCCGGCAGCCCGGGTTGCCGGTGGCAGGTCCACGGCGCGGCCCGCCCGGACCCGCGGCCGTTGCTCCCGGAGGACGATGCTGTCGGGTCACGATGCTGTCGGATGAGTGCGCTGTCGGATGAGTGGCTGTTGAATGCCCGCTGTCGCACGACCGCTGATGAACGACGACGGTGCCGGGTCGTGCCCGGCGGGCAGGGGGCCACGCGTGAAGGACCAACCGGGCGTGAAGAACCAACAGGGCGTCAAGGACCAACGGGGCGTCGAGGACCAGGGGCCGGAGCCGGCCGGCCGAGGCCGGCCGTCGACGCACGACACCGGCACCCTGGCGGGGCAGGACGAGCTGGCGGTCCAGCTCAGCGAGCTGGCCCGCACGTTGCAGCAGCAGACCGACCCGCACGACGCTCTGGTCGGGATCGTGCGGGCGGCCGTGCAGCTGATCCCCGGCTGCGACGAGGGGTCGATCAGCGTCGTGCTGAACCGCCGGCACGTCACCTCCGAGGCCGCCTCCGGCGAGCTCCCGCGCGTCGTCGACGCGCTGCAGAACGAGACCGGGCAGGGGCCGTGCCTGGACGCGGTCTACCACCAGGAGACGGTGCGCGTTTCGGACATGGCCGGCGAGCAGCGTTGGCCGCTGTTCGCGCGTCGGGCGCTGGCCGCTGGCGCGGCGGGCATGCTGTCCTTCCAGCTGTACGTCGAGGGCGACAACCTGGGCGCCCTGAACCTGTACTCCCAGCGGCCCGGGGCGTTCGACGACGAGTCCGAGCATGTCGGGTTGCTGTTCGCGGCGCATGCCGCGGTCGCCTACGCCGCTGTGTGCACGCAGGCCGGGCTGGCCCGGTCGGTCGAGACCCGACAGCTGATCGGCCAGGCTCAGGGCATCCTCATCGAGCGCTACAAGATCACCCCTGATGAGGCCTTCGCGCTGCTGATCCGCGCCAGCCAGGACAGCAACCGCAAGCTGCGCGAGATCGCCGAACGGCTCGTCCACAGTGGCGTGCTGACCAGCGAGCGGTCGACGCGCCGTGCACCGGCCTCCCGGAACCCAGGACCCTGAGTCGCGCGGCCGGACGCCCGGGGCGGGCCGTGTCAGGCCGCTGCTGTTGCATACCGCGCCTGGACGGAAGGCAGGCACCATGAAGACGCGAGCACTGGGTGCGCAGAGCCGCACCTCTCGGCCGAGGGGCTGGGGTGCATGGGGAAGCACCCAGACCGGTTCCGACGCCGACCAGACCCGGCTACCAACCGCCGCCTGGATCAACCAGCCCGGCAGGTGAGCCCCTCTCCACAACAACTGACCCGATCATGTCCCGGCCAGCTTGACACCTCCCGGCCCATCACCCAAGGCTGACTGGTCACCCCGCTCGCCGAGGAGAGAGCGCGCGCGCTTCTTGTCGAACTTCCCCATGCTGGTCTTGGGGAGCTCCGGGACCCAGATGAACTCGTCCGGGATCATCCATTTCGCGAAGCTCTCCGTGAGGTAGGTCCGCAGCGTGTCCGTGTCGATCTCCCCGTTGCGGGCGACAAGCAGGGCGACGGGGCGCTCCTGCCACTTCTCGTGCGTCACCCCGACGACCATGGCCTCGCGGATCCGCGGATGTGTCATGAGCGCGTTCTCGAGGTCGATCGACGAGATCCACTCGCCGCCCGACTTGATCAGGTCACGAACTCTGTCCTTGACCGTCACGTAACCGTCCGGGTCGATCACCGCCACGTCCCCGGTGCGGAACCAACCCTCCATCGACGGGAGGTCGGGGGCCGGCTCCACCCCGAGGTAGCCGCTGGCGGTGTAAGGCGAGCGCAGGCACACGGTGCCGACGCTCTCGCCGTCCCAGGGCAGCTCCTCGCTCTGTTCGTCAATGATCTTGATGCGCATGAGCGGGATCGGCAACCCGCCGGACGTGCGCCTTCGCCACTGCTCCTCAGGTGGGTCCTGGGCCAGCGTCGACTTGGTCGAGTTGAAGCAGACCTGGGGGGAGGACTCGGTCATGCCGTACCCCGTGAAGGCGCGTGTGCCGTTGTGCACCTCCCACCACTCGAGCAGCCCGCGCGGCGGCGCCTGGGCGCCCAACCACATCAGCTTGAGCGAGGACAGGTCGAACCGCTCCTCGCCACGCTCGACGTAGTCGCGCATCATCTGGCCCACGGTGACGGCGGCATTGACCCCCGTCACCTTCTGGTCCTGGATGATCTGCAGATAGTCGCGGTCGAGGGGGTGCTCGCCGGTCAGCACGAGGGTCGTCCCCTGGGCGAGGCAGGTGTGCGGGACGCACCACGCATTGGCGTGGAACATCGGCGAGATCGGCATCCACACCGACGACTCGCCCGCGCCCAGCATGCCGTTCATCCCTAGGACGAGCGACTGGAGGACGAGGGCGCGCTGCGAGTAGACGACTCCCTTCGGATCTCCTGTGGTCGCGGAGGTGTAGCAGATGGCCGCCGCCCTGTTCTCGGAGAACGACGGGAACTCGTAGTCGGGGGAGGCCGCGGCCATCAGCTCCTCGTACGAGTGGACCGGGAACAGCGACGTCTCGGGGAGCGGTCCATCGGTCATGACCACGAAGGCCCGCACCTGCGGGATGCCGATCTCGACGAGCCGTTCCGCAGTGGGCACCTGGTCGGGGTCGAGGAGCAGCACGCTCGAACCGGCGTGGTTGATCGTGTACGCCTGCTGGTGCTCGAAGAGTCGCATGTTGACCGTGTGCAGCGTCGCCCCCATACCGGGGACTGCGTAGTACGCCTCGAGGTGGCGGTAGTGGTTCCACGCGAGGGTGGCGACCCGGTCGCCTTCCCTGACCCCGAGCGCCGCCAGCACGTTCGACAGCCGCCGGACCCGCTGGCCGAACTCGCGGTAGGTGTAGGAGTGGTAGCCGCCGGCACTGAGCCGGGTCACGACCGTCTTGTCGTGGTAGAGCCGCTCAGTCCGCCACAGCAGGCTGCTGAGCAGCAGCGGCTCGTCCAACATCAAGCCGTCCATGTGACCTCCCAGCGGTGAACGCCTCGCGCCGACCGTAGAGACCCGGTCGCCCTCCGTCAATGGTCTATAGACTATTGACTCCCTGGCTTGGCCTCCCTACGCTCGCGCCAACCGCCTCCAGGCATTGCCGTCCCCATGTGAAGGAGTTCGGATGGACCCGTCTCGCGTGCTCTCGTCCTCGCTCAGCCGTCGCCGCTTCCTCGGTTCCATGGCTGCTGCCGGCACGGCCGGGCTGCTGAGCGCCTGCGGTGGAGGTGGCAAGTCCACCACCAGCACGGGTGGGGCCGCAGGCCCCTCATCCTCCAAGACCTCCGGCTTCAAGATCGCGGTGGAGGACGGCTACACCGGCAACACCTGGCGGACGCAGACGAACGCGAACATCGAGCAGGTGGCCGAGCAGCTCCAGCAGCAGGGCGTGATCTCGGACTTCCAGCTGCTCACGTCGCCCAACGACGCCAACACCCAGCTCACGCACATCCAGTCGATGATCGCTTCCAAGCCGGACGCGATCCTGTTCGCACCGGTGACGAACGCGTCGGCGCAGACGGCGGTGACACGCATCAAGGCCGCAGGCATACCCGCCTACATCATCGTCGACCCGGCGCCGACGCCGAACGCGATGAACATCGTCGGCGGTGACTCCAGCTGGTGGGCCATTCAGGCGGAGTGGCTGGCCCAGCAGATCAACGGCAAGGGCAAGATCCTCATGGTGACGGGTCTGCCGGGCAACGGCTCGGACATCGTCCGGCAGGCCTCGGTGAAGAAGGTGCTCGCGAAGTATCCGGGTATCGAGGTCGTCGCCTCGGTGCCCGGCAACTGGGACCCCGGCGTCGCCCGTACAGCCGTCGCGCCCGTGCTCGCGACGAACCCCCAGATCGACGCCATCCTGACCCAGGACATCATGGCCACCGGGATCATCCAGGCGTTCAAGGCCGCCAATCGACCACTGCCGAAAGTCATGACCGGCGACTACACGGCTGCGTTTCTCAACCTGTGGAAGACGATGCCGGAGCTCAACACCATCGGTGTCCCGTACACCCCAACGGTCGGTGCGGACGCTCTTCGGATCGTCATCCAGTTGCTGGGGGGCAAGAAGCTCAAGGACAACCTGCTGGAGCCCAACGAGATCGATGCGAACATCAAGGACAACGCGCTGCTCATGCCGCCGGCGCTCGCCGTCACCCGCGACGGCAAGCCCGGGTCGTGGACCCCGAGCACGATGCAGGTGATCTCCCTGGACGAGGCGGTCAAGCGGGTCGAGGGCAAGCCCGAGACCTTCGCTCTCGAGGCGCCGTTGACGGAGGAGTCCCTGAATGGGCTCCTCCAGTAGCCACCTGCTCGAGCTGACCGACGTCCACAAGCGGTTCGGGCCGGCCGTCGCCCTCGACGGCGCGTCGATACGGCTCGCGCCGGGCGAAGTTCGGGCTCTCATCGGGGGAAACGGTTCCGGCAAGAGCACCATGGCCAAGATCCTGATGGGGATCCTCGACGCCGACGAGGCCCATCTCACGGTCGACGGCGTCCCGTACACCACGCACGGACGCGGCCACCGCGCGAGCGAGGCGGTTCGGATCGCCAGCACCTTCCAGGAGGTGTCGCTCTTGGACGACCTGACCGTCGCGGAGAACCTCCTGCTCGTCAAGCTGCCCCGGCGGCTCGGCGTACTGTCGTCGCCTCGGTCCGTCAACCACGTCACGAAGCAGGCACTCGAGCAGGTACTGCTTCCGGCGTCTGTGCTGGACCGCAAGGTCCGCGACCTCCCGCTCGACCAACGGGCGCTGGCAGAGCTGGCCAAGGTGCTCATGTACGACCCCGAGGTTGTGATCATGGATGAGCTCACGGCCTCGTTGCGGGCCGAACAGGTGGAGCAGGTGGGCTCGCTGCTGGCCGATCTGTCGGCGCGTGGAGTGGCGACCCTGTTCGTCTCCCACCGGCTCGAGGAGGTGCAGGAGTTCTGCACCACCTGCACGGTGCTCCGCAACGGCGTGAGCGTGCTCGAGACCGACGACATCTCGAGCCACTCGATGGCCGACTACGTGGCCGCGATGACGGCGACCGGGGACGCCACGGGCGCGACGCGTACCCGACACGCATCCAGCACGTCCTCGGACCGGATCGTCCTCGACGTGCGCGGCCTGACGATGCCGGGCTGGAAGGACTCCGTGACGCTCCGGGCCGGCGCCGGGGAGATCGTGGGCCTCGGCGGCCTCGCCGGGAACGGCCAGACCGAGGCGCTACGCGCCATCTTCGGGACGATCCCGTCCCACGTCGACGAGATCAGGGTCGGGGACGTCGTTGTGCACCGACCCGCGGTGCGCACGTCGATTCGGAACGGCGTCGGGTTCTTGTCGGGCGAACGTGAGCGAGAGATGGCCTTCGGTCAGCGCTCCGTCGACGAGAACCTCACCGTCGTCGCGCAGGGCCTGAAGGAGCGGTTCTCGTCGCGGGACCTGCTGGAGCGCATGAAGACCAAGGGCGGCCCGAGGCAGGCAATGCGCAGCCTGAGCGGCGGCAACCAGCAGAAGGTCATCATCGGACGCTGGCTGGGCCTGAAGCCCACGGTGCTCCTCGCCGACGACCCGACCCGCGGCGTCGACGTCGCCACCCGCGAGGAGATCCACCAACTCCTGCGTGAGCTCACCGCCGGAGGGTCGGCCGTGGTCCTGACGTCGAGCGACGACCGCGAGCTGGCCGAGATCTGCGACCGCGTCTACGTGATGTACCGCGGCCGCGTCATCGGTGAGCTGGAGGGCGATGGCGTGACCGAGGAGGAGATCGGGCGAGTGTCGGTCCATCCGACGTACCAGGAGAAGGTGGCGTGACCGACAGCCGGGGGACCGAAACGGCTCAGACCTTGCCGAAGTCGACGACCTCGAAGAGGGCGACGACGGGTCCGCAGGTGGGCCGGTCCTGGCCGCAGCGACTTCGGCCGCAGGAGGGCTGGCGCCGGGGGGCGCTGCGCTGGCGGGGCCTGCCGGCGACCGCCTTGGCCCTGATGGCGCTGGTCCTCATCGCCATCCTGCAGCCCGGCTTCCTCACCGCGACGCAGCTCGCGCCTTTCTTCGCGACCTACGGCCCGGTGGCGATCCTCGCCGTCGGCGTCTCCTTCACGCTGTTGGTCGGCGGTATCGACCTGTCGGTGGGCCCCGTCATGGGCGTCTGCGCCATCATGACCGTGCTGCTGTCGAGCGTGGGCACGGCGCTGTTCTCGGCTGGGCCGAGCGGCGCGGCGTCCGTGTGCTCGGACCCCGAACTGTGCTCGCAGGGCCTCCCGTTCGGCCTGGTCGTCGTGGTCGTCGTCCTGATCGGCGCGCTGTTCGGCCTCGTCAACGGGACCGTCATCGCCTTCGTCCGCCTGCAGCCGCTCGTCGCCACGCTCGCGATGGGCTTCGTTGCAGCCGGTTTCAGCCTGTACATGCTGCCGCAGCCCGGGGGCCAGATACCGGCTTCGCTGCTGACGACGTACGGGGCGCCGGCGTTCATCTCAATCCCGCTCGTCATGCTCGTCGGCTACGTCCTCGCCGCCGCGCTGGTGATGGGCACGCCGCTCGGCGTGCGAATGCGCGCCGTCGGCAGCAGCCGGTGGAAGGCCTACACGTCCGGCGTGCACGTCGAACGTACGACTCTCGCCGCCTACGTCGTCTCGGGCGCCTCAGCGGGAATCGGTGGCGTGCTGTTCACGCTCAACGCCGGGTCGGCGGACCCGGGCGTCGGGATCACGTACACGCTCACCGCGGTCGCCGGTGCCGTTCTCGGCGGCACCGCGCTGCGTGGGGGCTGGGCCGACGCCTTCGGGCCAGCCGTCGGCGTGCTCACCCTCGGGCTGCTCGCCGCCCTGGTCACGGTGGCGAACGTGCCGACCTACTACGCGCAGCTCGCCACCGGTATCATCATCCTCGGTGGGCTCAGTCTCACCCAGGTGATCCTGCGTCGCTCGAACAGGACCGCGGCATGACTCAAGTCGATCAGCGCGCCATCGGCACACCTTCGACCCAGGCGACGCGTCGGACCGACGTCCGCTCGCTGTTCCAGGGAAGGCCGTGGCTGCCGGCCCTGCTAACGAGCGTGCTATTGCTGGTCGTGGGCCAGATCGTGTCGCCCGGGTTCGGCTCGTGGAACGGCGTCAACCAGATCCTTGCCGCGTCGGCGATCCTCGCGATCGCCAGCTGCGGGCAGTCGCTGGTGATGATCTCCGGCAACTTCGGTATCGACCTGTCCGTCGGTCAGGTGATGTCGCTGGCGGCGATAGCCGGGTACATGGTGATGCGGGGCGGGGCGGCGTACCTCCCGGTCGCCGTTGTCGTGGTCCTCGCAGTCGGTGCCGTCCTCGGTGCGCTCAACGGCTCTCTCGTGGCGTGGGTCCATCTCCCCGCCCTCGTCGTCACGCTGGGCACGCTGGTCGTGGCCCAGGGACTCCAGATGGTGCTCGCCTCCAACGGAACGCCTGCCGGATCGGTCCCGCCGCTTCTCAGCGAGCTGACGACGCGCAGCATCTACGGTATCAAGTGGGTCACCCTGGTAGGGGTCGTGTTCGTCGGCGCCATGGCGCTGTTCACCGCGCGGTCGCGGTACGGCCGCATGCTGTTCCTCGTCGGCAGCAACCGCGAGGCCGCCCGCCTGAGCGGGTTGCCCGTCACGCGCATCGTGCTCGTCACGTTTGTCATCGCCGGCATGTGCAGCGGGTTCGGCGGCCTGCTGCTGCTCAGCTACGCCGGTCAGGCCAACCTCGACCTGGGCTCGAGCTACCTCGTGCTCAGCATCGCCGCGACCGTGATCGGCGGCACCTCTCTCGCGGGCGGCGAGGGCAGCGTCGTCGGCGCGGCGACGGGAGCCATCGCGTTCGTCGTCATCAACACGCTGATGCTCACGCTCGGCGCCTCCGACGCCGTCCGTCAGATGATCGTGGGCGCGCTGCTCATGCTGCTGCTCACCTTCAACGCGCGGATCCCGCGGCTGCGCCAGTAGTCGTGGACTACTTGAGCACGTCCTGTGACTTGAGGTGGTCGACCAACAGCTCGCCGATGTGGTGGATGTGCTCCACCATCGCCTTGCGTGCACGATCCCTGCTGCCTTCCCGAAGGGCCAGGAAGATCGGCGCATGGTCGTGAGCGGACGCGTCCGCCCACCCTTCGATGCGCCCGAAGAAGCCGAGCGGCAGGTAACGGACGGTCTGGCGCAGCAGGTGTGCCATCTTCACGGACCCCGAAGAGATGTTGATCGCCCGGTGGATTTCGTGGTTGAGCCGGTCGATCAGCTCCACGTTCCCGGTGCGGTTCGCCTCCTCCAGCTCGGCCTGGATCACCTCGAGTCGGTCGACTTCGGCGGCCGTCATCGTGGTTGCTGCGCGGGCCGCCAGCTCGCCGGCGATGTAGGCGTGGACGTCGTAGAGGTCCTCGACGTCCTCACGGGTCATCGGGAGCAGCCGGAACCCGCGCCGTGGCTCCCACTGCACCGTCCCCTCGGCGTGCAGGATCATCAGCGCCTCGCGCACGGGGGTCTGACTGACGCCCAGATCTTCGGCCAGCCGCTCCGTCCGAAGGAACCCGTCGCGCAGCTCCCCGACCATCACCGCCTCACGGATGCGGTTGGCCACCTTCTCGCTCAGCTGCCGGTGACCGCGGGAAGACTCGAGTTGGGACGTCAAGGGTGACAGTTGCATGAGTCAAGCATTCCTTCAACGAGCGGATGAGGCCGCCGGTACATTGTCGAGCGTGAGCCAGGTACCAGCCTATAGGCCTGATAACGCCTGAGCCTCGCGAGCGACTCTGGGCGACCAAGGCGGATGACAGGAGCGGACATGAGAGCTGACGAGCCGGAACGCGTGGATCAGGTGCCGGTGCGCGAGATGCCCGGTGCGGCGGAGTACCACCGGACCATCAGCGACGCCGACGTCGTCGCCTTCGCCGCCGCCACCGGCGACGACAACCGCGTGCACATGGACGTCACATACGCCACCGCGATGGGGATGGCCGGGCGGGTCGCGCACGGCATCCTCGTGCAGGGTCTGATGTCGACTGCCTGCACGCGCTGGGCAGACCGCGAGGGCCTCCGGATCCTGTCGTACGGGTGGGACCGGGTGCGGTTCGTCCGGCCCGTGCTCGTGGGAGACACGATCAGCACCGCCTACGCGCTCGAGGACCTCGCGGATAAGGGCCGGAAGCGGCGGGCCCGCGCCGATGCGTGGAACCAGCGGGGTGAGCTGGTCGGCGTCGGGACGCACCTGCTCTACGTCGTCCACTGACGCCGCGCGACGCTGCTGACCTCGCTTCGCCGGGGCTTGGACGTTCCGGGCGCGGCCTCTTGCGCCACCGGTCTCTGCTGTGCATGCTGAGTTCTATATTCTAGAGGGAGGTCATGACATGGCTTGTGGCGAGCTGCAGCACAGGGGCCAGACGTACGGCGAGATCCTTTTCGAGGCCTTGCGCCGGCACGGCGACAAGATCGCCTTCATGGGGCAGGACGACACGCCGACCACCTATCGCGAGGCGCTGGACATGTTCTGCCGCTTCCGCGCCGTGCTGCGCAGCGTCGGCATCGGTCGCGGCAGCGCGACCGGCATGCTGTCGCGGAACCGGACCGACGGGTGGCTGGCGCAATGGGCCGGTCCGGCGAACGGGGCGCGATACACGCCGCTGCACCCGTACGGGTCGTTCGAGGACCACCTCTACATCGCCCAGGACGCCGACCTGGACGTGCTGATCATCGACCCGGTCCACCACCTCGAGCGCGGTCGGCAGCTCGCCGAGCAGTTGCCCGGTGTCACCATCCTGACCCTCGGGCCGGCCGACTACGGCCAGGACCTGCTCGAGCTCGCGACACAGGTCGAGCCGCTCACCGATTTCGACCCCGAGCTCGACCTCGAGGACCTGTGCATGATCATCTACACGGGGGGCACGACCGGGCGCTCGAAGGGCGTGATGCAGACGCACCGCGCGATCGTCGCCAACCACACCCTGCAGCTGGCCGAGTGGCCGTTCCCCAAGACGCCCCGCTTCCTCGCCCTGGCGCCGTACAGCCACGCGACCGGCTGGTTCCTGCTCGGCGTCCTCTGGCGGGGCGGAACGGTCATCATGCGGAACGGCTTCTCCGTCGAGTCCTACATCGACGCTGTGGAGCGGCTCGGCGCGAACATGACGTTCGCCGTCCCGACGATGATCTACACGCTGCTGGACGACCCCCGGACCAGCGAGCACGACCTGAGCGCGATGGAGCTGATCGTGTACGGCGCTGCGCCGATGTCGGTGCCCCGCTTGAGGCAAGGCATCGCGGCCTTCGGTCCGGTGTTCCTGCAGCTGTACGGTCAGTCCGAGGCGCCCAACGTGGTGACGACGTTGCTGCCCGAGGACCACGACCTCAACGACGAGCTGCGGCTGGCCTCCTGCGGTCGCCCCGCGCCTGGCATGTCGGTGAAGGTCTTGGGAGAAGACGACAAGGTCGTCCCCAACGGCGAGGTCGGCGAGCTGTGCATCCGCGGCCCGCTCGTCATGCAGGGCTACCACAACAAGCCCGAGCAGACCGCCGAGACGATCCGCGACGGCTGGCTACGCACCGGTGACCTCGCGGTCGTGGACGAGGACGGCTACATCCGGCTCGTCGGCCGGTCCAAGGATCTGATCATCAGCGGCGGCTTCAACGTGTACCCCGCGGAGGTCGAGGCGCCGATCCTGATGCACCCAGGGGTCGACCAGGCAGCTGTCGTGGGCCTGCCGGACGACAAGTGGGGGGAGGCCGTGACCGCCTTCGTCGTCCCCAAGCGGGGCATGTCGCCGGCGCCGGAGGAGATCATCGCCCTCGTCCGCGAGAAGAAGGGCGCAGTCATGGCGCCGAAGGCCGTGCACTTCATCGACGAGATCCCGGTGACCAGTCTCGGCAAGCCGGACAGGAAAGTGCTGCGCGACTGGAAGCCCGCCGGGCAGCCGACCGCGGTGTGACCGCACCCTGCCGGAGTCCCAGGTGGGCTGCCGCTGGCTCAGAACGTGACCGACGCGGTGGCCGACGCGCCGGCGGAGGCCTCGGAGCCGGCCGCTAGCCCGTCGTCGTCCCAGGTGACCACGACCGCCGGCCCGGAGAAGGCGGGCGCCTGCAGGCGGTACTCGAACCGCGTCGGCGTCGCCGCGGCGCGCCTTGGCAGCTCGAGCATGTGCAGCGCGAGGAGCGGCCCGTGCACGACCAAGCCGGGGTAGCCCTCGACCCCGGTCCCGTATGGCGCGTCGTAGTGGATCCGGTGGGTGTTGTAGGTCAGCGCGCTGAACCGGAAGAGCACGCGCGGGTCGGTAGGGAAGACCAGCCGGCCGCGCGCGCCGCGCCCCGAGTGCCACGCCTCGTCGACCGGGGGCGGGGACGGCAGTCGCCGTGCCTGCCCCGAGGGCTGCTCGCGGTAGACGATGTCCTCGTCCTCCACCGCGACGACGCCGCCTCCCGCGTCGCGGAAGGTGTGCCGCACCGTCGTGAACAGCATCCGCCCGGACCGCCCCTGCTTCACCACCGCGTCCGTGAGCTCGCTGCGGCGCTCGTACGTCGCCCCCACGACGAACGGCTCTTGCTGCTCCAGGCGGCCACCCGCCATCATCCGCCGACGGTTCTCGAACGGCGGCAGGAAGTGGCCGTCGCGAGGGTGGCCGTCCTCCCCGAGCGCCGACTGGGGACAACTCTCCCAGAAAGCCAGCCAGTGCCACAGCATCGGCACGGGCGCACCAGGCTCCAGCGGCACGGTCTCGTCGAGGAGGTCCGAGAATGCCTTGAGGCGCGCCGGCAGGAGCGTCCTCGACACCGAGACCGGGGCAGGTCGCCAAGCGACGAGCACACGGTCGAAGACGTCCGTCATGCTCCCAGCCGCGACGACGGGAAGCGCGCCGGCCGCTTCTCGAGGAACGCTGCGGCCCCCTCTGTCGCGTCGGGGTGCGCGAACGCCTCGCGTGTGAGCTCGAGGGAGTCGCGGATCGTCCGCTCGCCGGCCTCATCGAGCAGCGCTGCATTGACGGCGGACTTGCACGCGCGCAGCGCGCTCGCGGAAGCCGCTGCGAGCCGCTCAGCCCACGCCACGGCGTACGCAAGGGCACCACCGGGCTCGACGACCCGGTTGACCAACCCCCAGTCGAGGGCCGTCTCGACGGGGAGGGGGTCGCCGAAGAAGATGAGCTCCTTGGTGCGCGCCTCGCCGATGCGGCGGGCCATGCGCACCGGTCCTCCGCTGCCCGGCAACAGCCCGAGCTTTACCTCCGGCAGCCCGACCATCTGGCCCTGCTCCGCGACGATGAGGTCACACGCCAGCGCGATCTCGAGCCCGCCGCCGAACGCCGAGCCGTTGAGCGCGGCGACGGTCGGCTTGGACATCGTGGACAGCAGCGAGAAGGTCTCGTTCTCGAAAGCCATCTTGCGCTCGACGACGTTGCCCTCCCTGATGAGCTGCACGAACTCGCCGATGTCGGACCCGGCGCCGAAGGAGCGGTCACCAGCGCCCGTCATGACCACGGCGTGCACGTCGTCGGCCGATGCCAGGTCAGTGAGCGCTGTCTGCAGCTGGCGGGTCGTGTCCAGCGTCAGCGCGTTGACCGGGGGGTTGTCCCGGACGACGACAGCGACGCCGTTCGTACGGCGTACGGACACGAGCGGGCGGTCGGTCATGAGCGGGTCCTCTCGTCGGGGCCGCGCGCGGACGGCCGCGTGGTCAGGCCGAGTAGCTGGGTGGGCGCTTGTCCAAGAAGGCGGCGATGGCCTCGCGGGTGTCGGGGCTGTCGCCGATGCGGCCAATCGTGCGGGCCTCATCCTCGAGCTGGGTGTGCAGGTCGACGACGGGTGCCCGGCGGACGAGCCGCTTGGTCTCCGAGAGGGTCGCGACGGGGACGCGTCGCATCGCTGCGATAACGTCATTCACGGCTGCGGCGAGCCCGTCATCGGCGACGACGCGGCTGACCAGGCCCAGGTCGCACGCCTCCTGAGCGCCCAAGCGGCGGTTAGTGAGGAGGATGTCGAGTGCGCGCGCAAATCCGACGAGGCGCGGGAGCGACCAGGTGACCCCGCAGTCGGGTGAGAGTCCGCTGCCCGTGTAGCCCGTGCGAAACGCCGTCGACTCGGTCGCGAGCACGATGTCGGATGCGAGCACGAGGCCCACGGCGCCACCCCCGACGGCGCCCTGCACGGCGCACACGACCGGCTGATGGGCGGCCGTCATGATCTCGATGGCGTCGTGGAGAGGCCGCGCGACCGTGTCGTTGAGGTTGCCTCCCATCGGTGCCTCACGGAAGGCCCGCAGGTCGCCGCCGACGGAGAACCGCGCACCCTCCGCGCGAAGTACGACGGCGCGGACATCCGGCGCCGTGACGGCTTCGTGCAGCGCGTCGCGCAGGTGCCGCGAGAAGTCGAGGCTCAACGCGTTGTCGCGGTCGGGGCGGTTGAGGACGACATGCGCCGTGCCGTCGACGTAGTCGATGCGGACGTCGCGTTCGGAGGTGCCGTCGATGCTCACGTTCTCTCCTTCGGTCGGGAGACGGTGGACCATTCCGCGAGGAGTGACTGGCGGTGCTCGGGAGCGGCCACCGCGGCCAGCGCCTCGGCGCGCTCGCGCACCGACCGGCCCGCTAGGTGCGCCGCCCCGTACTCCGTCACGACGTAGTCGACCGAGTGCCGCGGCAGGGTCACGGGAGTGCCGGCGGCAAACTCGACGCGCAGCCGGCTCGCACCCGCCGGTGTTGTGGCGGGGAGCGCGACCACGCGGATGCCGCCCCGCGACAGGTGGGCGCCCTCGAAGAAGTCCGCGCTGCCGCCGACGCCTGCGACGAGGCGCCCGCCGATCTGTTCGGACGCCACCTGCCCGCTGAGGTCGACCGACAGCGCCGAGCACACCGACACCAGCCGCGGCTGGGTGGCGAGCCACGCCACGTCGTGGATCGTCGACGAGGAGAACATCTCGACGGCTGGGTTGCGGTGCGCGAACTCGAAGACCCGGCGTGAGCCGAGGAGTTCGACCGCCTGAATGGCGTCCGACTGCGTCGCGAGCCGGTCCTGCTCGGCCATGTCGACCACAGCGTCGGTCACCATCCCGACGACGCGCAGGTCGCCGACGTCGGACCGCGACAGTGCATGCGCGATCGCCTCGGAGACGCCGCCGATCCCCAGCTGCAGGGTGACGCCGTCGCGCAGGAGCCGGATCACGTGACTGGCGATCGCGGCGAGTTGCGCGGACTCGGCATTCGACGTGTACGTGCTCGTTGGTGTCTCGGCGTCGACGACGTGGTCGAACTCGGCGTACGGGTAGGTGACGTCGGCGCCGTACGTCCATGGCAGTTCCGGGTCGATCTCTGCCAGGCGCACGGCCGCGCCAGCGAGCATGGCCTTGGTGTAGGACGCCGACGGCCCGAGGCTGCAGACGCCGTGGGCGTCCGGCGGCGTGACGCGTGCCACGGCGACGTCGACTCGCGAGCGCAAGTAGGCCGCCACGTCGCCGGCGCGGATCGGGATGTAGTCGAGGGCGTCGGCGGCGGCCAGCCGCCGCCCGGTCTCCGAGACGTGCCAGGTCCGGAACGTCAGATGACGGGTGAGGACTGCGTCGAAGTACGGCGCGTCCCCCAGCAGCAGCCCGGCGCACAGGACAAGGTCGGGGAGATCACGGGAACGCCGCGCCAGCGCGGCAAGCAACGTCGTCGGCGTGGCGCAGTATGGCGACGCGGCGACGACGGCTCCGGGCCCGACCGAGTGCAGGGCAGTGTCGGGCTTGCTGACCCGGGGCGGGGCGGAGGGGCGGCTCCGCCGAGCCTCGGTCGCCGGCGTGACGGGCGCGGGTGCACGTAGCGGCCCGCTTCCGGTCATCGCAGACCGATCGACGTGGTCTCGAGGTACTCCTCCAGGCCGGCGATGCCCATCTCGCGCCCGATGTCCGACTGTTTGTAGCCGCCGAAGGGTGCCACCGGCGGGTGGTAGCCCGCGGCGTCGACGTCCTCGAACGGTGCCTCGGGCGCCGTCGCCACAACCTGCTCGGTGGTCGGGTTCTCGACGCGGATCGTCCGCCCGCCCGTCGCCTCCCGCCAGGACCCGCCAACGTGAATCATGGTGCGGTCATCCATCCCTAGCCCTCCCGGCCAAATCTCTATACAATATGATAGATGCATGATGGTAGCCCGGGCGGCAGCCTCGGGCTAGAGCGGGAGGTGTCGGCCTGTGACGGGTACCGCGTCCGCGCACCGCGTCGCCGCCGCCCGCACGTTCCTGTTCGTCCCTGGGGACCGCCCCGACCGTTTCGCGAAGGCCGCGGCGAGCGGGGCCGACGTCGTCGTGCTCGACCTCGAGGACGCCGTGGCCACGGCCCACAAGGAGCTCGCACGCTCGGCCGTCGTCGCCTGGCTCGAGAACGGCCACGACGCCGTCGTCCGAGTCAACGCGGCGGCCACGCCGTGGTACCCAGACGACGTCGCGGCGACAGCCGGACTGGCGCTCGCCGTCATGGTGCCCAAGGCCGAGTCCCCTGCCGACTGGGCCGCTGTCGGAACCGTTCCAGTGATCCCGCTCGTGGAGACGGCGCGCGGGCTGACCCGGCTCGCCTCGCTCCTCGAGCCCGACCAGGTCGTGCGTCCGGCCTTCGGCAGCGTCGACCTGTCGGTCGAGCTGGGCGTCGACCCTGACGACCACCAAGCGCTGCTGTACGCGCGGAGCACCCTCGTGGCCGCCGCCGCCGCAGCCGGCGCTGCGGCCCCGGTTGACGGGGTGACCGTCGCCGTGAACGACGCCGAGGCCCTGGCGCGTGACGTCGTGGCCGCACGTCGCCTCGGGTTCACGGCAAAGCTGTGCATCCATCCCACCCAGGTGGGCGCCGTCCACGACCTGCTGCGTCCGACGGATGCGGAAGCAGCCTGGGCACGTCGGGTCGTCGCCACTGCCAGCGACGGAGTGCTGACCGTCGACGGGCGTATGGTCGACGCTCCCGTGCTCCGCCGAGCCCACCAAGTTCTCGCTCGACTGCAGCATGCAGCCGACACGTGACGAGCCGGGACGGACGACATGGTTGCGCTGGACCCTGAAGAGATGGCGGCGGTCGTGGAGACCGTCCCGGGACTTCGTCGACTCTGATGTCAGACCTGCGGCGCGCGAGCTCGACCACGGGAACATCTACCCTGAGGCGCTCATCGAGACGATGAAGAAGATGGGGATCTTCGGTCTCGCGATCCCCGAGCCCGTACGGCGACCTGCCAGTGTCGACGCGCTGCTACGTGAGGTGACCGAGGAACTGTCGCGCGGCTGGATGCAGCCTGACTGGCGCGATGGGGGGCCGCACCGTCGTGTCCAAGCTCATCCTCGCGTTCGGTACCGAGAGCAGAAGAAGACCTACCTCCCGCGGATGGCCACGGGCGATCTGCGGGCCACCATGGCGCTCACCGAGCCCGGTGGTGGGTCACCATCTCGCACATGGCGCCGAAGGTCACCGCTGTTCTGCTCCGAGGCCGCGATGCAGAGGGCGCTCGACGCGATTCGGGTCCACGGCGGGTTCGGCTACTCCGCCGAGTTCGACGTCGAGCGGTACTTCCGGGACGCTCCGCTCATGATCGTCGGTGAGGGCACCGACGAGATCCAGCGCAATGTCATCGTGCGCCAGCTGGTGGACCGCGGCGGCCTGTAGGCGCCGCGCCCGCCGACGAGGTGCCCGCGAACTCCTTGACAGCCGGCGGTTCTCTCGGACACATTCTCTGCAGTCTATACAGCCGGAGAACGCATGGGCTTCGTACACCACGGCCAGGGGCCCTCTTCCGAGACCGACGTCGCGCGCGCGCTGCCGGACCTTGGCGACGCCGCGGTGGCCGACACGCTGAATCTGGCCGAGGCGTACGAGCGGCTGCGGTGCGCGCTCCTCGCCCTCTCCGGGGTGTCCCTGCTGCGCAACCTGCGGATCGCGACACCGGGCGCGTTGCCCGGTGTGGTCGGCGCTGCTCGGGAGGAGCTCGCGCAGGCCCGGGCTGTCCTCGCGCCGGCCTCGACGTCAGCGCACGCCGGCGTGCGCACGCGGGCCGCCGCGCTGCGCCAGGGCGTCGAGGTGCTCGAGGAGCAGGCAGCTGCCATCGCCCGCGACGGGTACGGCGACGTCGAGACCGCCGCCCTGCAGGCGGTCCGCCGCCTCCTCGCCCGCGTCGCCGTCCCCGCGGCCGGCATGCGGCATTTCACGTCAGTCAGCTGCGCGGGTTACCCGGGCGCTCAGCACGGCACGCACAGCAACTCGCACGCCCACCACCACTAGGAGGTTCTCCATGAGCAGCGGTTACTCCATCTGGGTGCTGGAATACAGCCACGTCCTGGAATACGCCGAGAGCGCCATCGTCTACGGCGAGCACAACAAGGGCACGCGGAAGATGCCGTACGGGTACGTGTACCTGCGGGGAAACGGGCACCATGTCATGGTCGACGTCGGCTTCGACAACGCCGCCTACGGCGGCGAGCTCGGAGTCAGGTTCGGGGTCACCGGATGGCAGTCCCCGACGGTGGTCCTCGATGAGGTGGGCGTCCGTCCCGAGGACATCGACACCGTGATCGTCACCCATGCGCACTTCGACCACTTCGGCAACGTCGCCGCGTTCCCGAACGCGACGTTCTATCTCCAGGAGCGCGAGCTCACGAAGTGGGTCTGGGCTCTCACGCTCCCCCGCGAGCAGCAGTACTTCACCGTCGGCATCGACCCTGACGACGTGCTACGGGGCGTCGAGCTGGCGAAGAACGGTAGACTGCGCACGATCGACGGCGACCTGACAGATGTGCTGCCCGGCATCAATGTCTGGGCGGCGCACGACACGCACACGTTCGGCTGCATGTTCGTGGACGTGCAGGCCGGCGACGACGAGCAGACCCGCTTCATCCTCGCGGGCGACAACGTCTACGCGTATGAGAACATCGACGGCGTCGACGCAGACGGCGTGATCCGTCCGGTCGGTCTCAGCATCAACACGCCCAACGGGGTGTTCGCGATCGCTCAGATGCTCGACCTCGTCGGGCACCAGACCAAGCAGATCATCCCCGTGCACGAGAACCGGCTGCCCGACAACTACCCGTCGCGGGAGACCAAGCACGGACTGCACGTCACGGAAGTGCACCTCACCGCCGACGACAAGTCCTACGTGAGCTGATGCCGATCTCCTAGCCTGCCACGGCACTGCCCCGGGCGGGACATGCCGCACCGTCGCCGGGAACCTGCGGGTGCTGGTGTCCTGCGGCGCGGTGTCGGACGTGCCGCCCCAGGAGGCCATCCCTGGCGTTGAGCTCTGCGCGCCGTCGTCGCCCGCTCCTGGTCGTCCTTCGTCGGCATAGGGGAACCCTCCCCTTCGACCCGGGTTACCCCTGGGGCAGGTGACCCACGAAGCCGCAGACGACACACCGGAGCAGGGCGGAGGTCAAGTGCTACCCGTGCGTGGCCGAGATCGCCGCGCGACCCGGGCGGGCGCGGGTGCACGCTAGTTTCAACCGCGGCAGCGCGGTGACTGTTACTGCGAAGCAAATACTCTCGCCGCCGGCTCCGTCGATGGCCTCGTCCCGCGACGGCAGCCCGCTTGCGGATCACGGTGGGTCGCGGATGTCGAGACGAGAAGACGTCAGCGGCGAGCGCCTCCTGCTGGGCGGCGTGGTCGACTCCGTGCTCATGTCGGCACCGCTCGACCTGCCCGAATCACCGAGGTTGTTCGACGTCACCGCTGCGAGCGACTGACCGGCCCAACCCGCCGCCCGGAGTCCCTACCGAAGGTCCCCCGCGGCGCCTCACGGGTGGATGACTGGACGGCCGAGGTTGTAGGCACGGCCCCCGGTGGCCAACGAGAGCGCGTTGAGGTAGAGGTAGCAACCGACGAGTACGAACGAGAACACCACGTAGCCACCTGCCTTGGTGAGCGTGGTGGAGCCTTGGGCGGTGCCCACGAGGATGAGCGCGAACGCGATGTCGACGAGCACGAAGAGCAGGGTGAACGCCGACGGCAGCCGCAAGGTCCCCACCGTCAACAGCAGGAAGCCGACGAGCCAGGACCCCAGGTAGAGAACCTGCGTGCGCGTCGCGTCGGCGGCGTCGATGCCGTACCAGTTGTGGGTGAGACCGAGGACGAGGAGCGGGTAGCTGATCCAGAACCCCGCGAAGAGCCCGAACACACCTGCCACCGCCGACTCGCCGAGCGCCGCGCTCCAGAGGGCAGCGAGTAGCTGACCCCCGGCGGTGGCTCCGAGGATGATGGGCAGCGCCGCGCCGGCAGCCGACGGCGGCACGTAGCCGACGAGGCCGAGCCCTAGGGCGATGGAGCCCACGATGAATGCCGGCACTCCGAGGATGGCCGGATCGCCGGACAGCGGCCCGGTGCGGGCGCCGAGCGTCTCCTCCACCTGGCCCGCCTCGCCGGCGGACCCGCCTTCAATGTTGGTTCCACTGTTGGTCGACGCTGGCTGAACCATGTGATCCCTCACAATCAGCGACCGCCCCCGCAGGACACGAGGGGCTGTGTCGACACCGCGTTACGCCGGATGCGGAGCAGGATGGCAGACCCGCCCGTGGCCAGGAAGACCGGGTGGAGACGGTGGGCCGGCTGGCCCCGGCAAGGCCGGGGCGGGGGGCGCCGGAGGGCGGGTGGGATGGCGTGCCCAGGCGACGACGTCGCCGGCCCCGTCGAACGGCCTTCCGCAGGTCGGGGGCCCGGCCCTGCAGGCAGGTCCGCCGCCGCTCGGCGACCTCCCCGGTCATCGAACCCTCCACGGGGTCGGTGCCTGCCGGTCCACGGTGCGCACGGCAACAGGACGCCGAAGTGGCGCTTGACACCCTGATCCCCCGAACCTACTTTCCGGCAGAAGCATTCGGGCCGGAGACAGATCGTGCCTGCGGCCACGTGCTCTGCCCCCGCCGCAACTGCCCGCCCGTCCTTGCTTTCCGCGTTGCCTTCGCCTGACGCCGTGCCGGCCTGCCCAGCTGCGGCCTCGCTGGGCTGCCCCGTTCGCTGTTCCGTCCCTGTGCCAGCCCCCTGCAAACCTGGAGAGCTCCGTGCCCGAGGTCATCTTCGCGATCAACCGCGACCTGAACGTGTCCATGACCCAGCAGGCCGTTCCCGGGCACAACCGCTGGCACCCGGACATCCCGCCGGCCGCGACGATCCGCGCGGGGAAGACGTACCGCATCGAGTGCAAGGACTGGACCGACAACCAGGTCCGGAACGACGACGGCACCGACGACATCCGTGACATGAACCTCGACCCCTGCCACATGCTCAGCGGGCCGTTCGCGATCGAAGGCCTGGCGCCGGGCGACCTGCTCGTGGTCGACATCGTGAACATCGGGCCGTTCGAGGAGCAGCCGTGGGGCTACACCGGGATCTTCGCCAAGGAGAACGGCGGCGGCTTCCTCACCGACTACTCGCCGGGCGCCGCCAAGGCGATCTGGGACCTCGACGGCATCTGGGCCAGCTCCCGGCACGTGCCGGGGGTGCGCTTCATCGGCAACTCCCACCCCGGCCTGTTCGGGTGCGCGCCGTCGCCCAACCTGCTGGCCGAGTGGAACCGGCGCGAGCAGGCGCTGATCGACCAGAACCCCGACCGGGTCACCGGCGACCAGCCGGCCAATGACGGCTCGGTGCCCGGCACGCCGCAGGTGCCCGGACTGGCGCTGCCCCCACTGGCGAAGGACGCCCTGCTGGGAACGCTCACAGGCAGCGCCTTCGACAAGGCCGCCGCGGAGGCCTGCCGCACCATCCCGCCGCGCGAGCACGGCGGCAACGTCGACATCAAGGACCTCGGCGTCGGCACCCGCGTCTACATGCCCGTCTTCGTCCCCGGCGGCCTGTTCTCCATCGGGGACCTGCACTTCGCTCAGGGCGACGGCGAGATCACCTTCTGCGGTGCGATCGAGATGCCCGGTTTCATCGACCTGCACTTCGACATCATCAAGGGCGGCATGGACCGCTACAAGAGCACGATGCCGTTCTTCAAGCCGGGCCGGGTCGGCCCGAACTACTCCGAATTCCTCACCTTCGAGGGCATCTGCGTGGAGAACGGCCGCAACTACTACATGAACGCCACCGTGGCGTACCGCCAGGCCTGCCTGAACGCCATCAACTACCTCATACCCGCCATGGGCTGGACCTTCGAGCAGGCTTACCTGTTCCTCGGCGCGGCACCGATCGACGGCCGGATCGGCGGGGTCGTCGACATCCCCAACAGCGCCGTCTCGATCAGCATCCCGCTGTCGGTCTTCGACCGGAACATCCTGCCCGACGAGGTGGGCGGCACGGAGCTGGTCGCCGAATAGCCCGTCCGGGCACCCGGCGCCGCATGCGGGGCGTGCCCCCTTCCCACCGAAAGGAGCTGCCGCCGTGCCGTTCTACGAGTACCGGTGCGACGACTGCGGTCCGTTCGACGCGCTCCGCAGCATCGAGGACGCCACGCTCCCCTTGCCGTGCCCGCACTGCGCGCAGGCCGCCCGGAGGGTCTACACCCCTCCGGGCGGCCGGTCCCGGGCCGGGCTGACCGGTGCCGCCAGTGCCGGCGACCGGGCCCGGCTCGACCGGGCCCGCACCGGCGAGCCGGTCGTCACCGGATCGCCGTCCGGTCGTCGCCTTCCGTCCCGGGGCCCGCACAAGCACTGAGCGCGGCTACCGCAAGACGACGGCGTTGCTGTCGCCGGCCCACTCCAGCAGGAGCAGGGTCGCGTCGTCCTGCAGCATGCCGTGCTGGTGCTCGAGGACGGCGACGATCAGCCGGCGCAGGGTCTCCGGCGGCGGCTGCTGGTGGGACTCCTGCCGGACGAGCAGGTCGATCAACCGGTCGGTCCCGAAGAACTCGCCGGCCGGGGAACGGGCCTCGATGACCCCGTCGCTGAACATCAGGAGACGGTCGCCGGGCTCCAACGACGCCTCGACGATCGTGTCGTCACGCTCCCCGAACCCGAGCGGGAATCCGGGATCGGTGTCGAGCTCGCCCAGGGATCGGCCGGCGCGCACGAGCAGCGGCGCGGGGTGGGCCGCGCACAGCGTACGGACGGTGCCGCGGTCGAGGTCGAGCTCGGCGAGCACGCCGGTCACGAAGCTCTCGACGCCGAACTCGCCGGCGAGGGACGCGTCGATGGCCGCCGCCGTCGCGATGAGATCCAGGCCCTCCCGCCGCGCGTTGCGGTAGGCGGCGAGAGCGACACTTGCCAGCAGCGTCGCGCCGAGACCATGGCCCATGCCGTCGAACACCGCGAAGCGCAGCAGCTCGCCGTCGATGCTGTAGTCGAACGCGTCACCACCGACCTCGTGCCAGGGCTCCAGCTGGGCGGTCAGGACGAACCTGTCGGTGGCGAACGTCAGGGGCGGGAGCTGCCGCCAGAGCATCTCGGCCGGCACTCCCATCGGCAACGCCCGCCGGGTCCGCTCGAACGTGTCGGTGTACTGGCCCTTGGACACCACGAGCTCGGCGACCAGCGCGGCGAGCACCAGGACAGGCTCGTGCAGGGCGGCGGCGACGTCCGGCCCGTCGGTGAGCAGTTCCAGCACCCCCAGGCGCTCGGTCCCGTCGAGCAGCGGCACCCACAGCCGCTCGCCGTCGGCAGTGGCCGTCAGCTCGGTCAACCGGTAGGCCCGGCCGGCGACCGTGCCGTCCAGGCCCAGCGAGTCGCCGTCCGGCTTGCCCCCCGAGGCGACCTCGACGAGCGAGCGCTGGTCGCGGGCGATCAGGTAGAGCCGGCAGCCGGAGGCCCCGACCAGCCGGGCCGCCTCGTCGACCAGACGCGGCAGGTCGTCCGGGCGCATCAGGTGCGACTGGCGCAGCAGGCTGGCGAGCGCCGTCCCCAGCTGGTCGTCCGGGGTCACGGGCGTTGCCTCCCTCACGGACGGTCGAACCGGCCCGGCGGGCCCAGGCCAGGCTAACCGGGGAGTCGCTCTGCGTAGGTCAGCTCAGCTGCCGTGCTTGGCCGGCACCGCCGCGAGCTGCGGGCAGGTGTTGGCCAGGTCACCGCCCGCCGGGCGTACGACGGTCTGGGTGTCCGGCGGCGGCGCGCCGGTCGTGACCCAGGAGGTGAGCCGGAGGAACGCCTCGCGGTAGCACGGCAGGATCGGCCGCAGCGTCGTGGGCTGGGCATCGACGAGCCCGTCGACGTGGTTGCCGTCCTCGACGGTGTAGTAGCGGTGCAGCCGTCCCTTGCCGGCGTCCTTGACCATGCGGGCGTAGACGTCGGAGTCGGTCGTGATCGGCAGCAGTGCGTCGAGGTCGCCGTGCAGGGTGATCATCGGCTTGCGGATGCGGCCGGTCAGCGACACGGAGGTAAGGGCGTCCTTGACCGCCTGCGGGCGGGAGGCGTAGTCGTACTGGGTGTCGCACGCCGTCGCCGTCCCGGCCGGACCGCCGGTGCGGCAGAACGGCGTGCCGGCCTTGGTCGCGCCGTCGTAGTCCGGGTCGAAGGACTCGCGGTAGACCCGTTGCGTGAGATCCCAGTAGACGGTGTAGTGGTCCGGCCACAACGACTCCGAGCCGGGCTGGAAGCCGACGTCGTACATCCGCTGCCGGGCCGCCGGATCGACCTGGGCCTGCGGATACTCGCGCAGGGCGGTCGGCAGGTAGGTGAACAGGTTCGGCCCCTCGGGCTGGAACATCGAGCCTTCCCAGTCGACGCCGCCGTCGTAGAGCTCGGGGCGGTTCTCCAGCTGCCACCGGGTGAGGTAGCCGCCGTTGGAGGTCCCGGTCATCCAGGTGCGCTTCGGGGCGGCGCCGTACCGCTGCCCGACGACCTGCTTGGCCGCGGCGGCCAGCTCCGAGACGCGGTCGTGCCACTCGCGCAGCGCGGCGCCGGGCGCGGAGCGCGAGCCGTTGTTAAAGAACGACGTGCCGGTGTTGCCCTTGTCGGTCGAAGCGTAGGCGTAGCCCTGCGACAGCACCCAGTCGCTGATGATGAAGTCGTTGGCGTACTGCTTGCGCACGCCGGGCGCCCCGGTGATGACCAGCTGGCCGTTCCAGCGCTCCGGCAGCCGGAGGACGAACTGCGCGTCGTGGTTCCAGCCGTACGTCGTGTTGGTCGTCGAGTCGTCGGGGAAGAAGCCGTCGACCTGGATCCCGGCGCCGGCCGGTGGGTTCGTGGACTGCTTGGAGTGCAGGCCCGCCCAGTCGCTGATGTCGCTGCGGCCCTTCGCCGACAGCACGGTCGCGGACAGGTCGCTCTGACACTCCACGCGCTGCAGCTCGGCGCCCGGTACGCGGATCGCGCCGGCGTTCGCGCAGGGGTCAGCGGCTCCGGCAGCCTGGGACGGTAGAACGATCAGCGGGGCCGCGAGCACCGCCGCCAACCCGGCCGACCCACGGCGATACGACATGACGAGCCCTCCCCTACCGGTAACCCCTGCCACGTCCGCCTGAAGATGCCACAGACCGCGGCGGGCTGACCAGCGCCGACGGCGCCCGGCGACCTTTGCCCCTCGCGTGGTGCCCCGGGCGGGAGGTCCCGGCCCCCGACAGGTAAGACAGGCAGGTGGGCACTGTGTCGCGGGACTCGATCTCCTCCGCCCTCGCGTCCTTCGAGCGGGTCGCGGCGGCGGGTGACACGCGGCGACCGGCCGCGGTGGCCGTGGCGCTCGTCGAGGACGACGGGGGCACCGGGGTGCTGCTGACCCGGCGGGCTGCTGGTCTGCGGGCGCACGCCGGCCAGTGGGCGCTGCCCGGTGGGCGCCTGGACCCCGGGGAGAGCGCGATCGACGCGGCGTTGCGCGAGCTGGACGAGGAGCTCGGCGTACGCGCCGCTGCCCGCGACGTCCTCGGGATCCTGGACGACTACCCCACCCGGTCGGGCTACGTGATCACGCCGGTGGTCCTGTGGGTCGGTCGGGTCGGCGAGCTCAGCCCCAACGCCGACGAGGTGGCGAGCGTCCATGTCGCGACGCTGTCCGCGCTGGACGTCGAGCCGCGCATGCTGACGATCCCGGAGTCCCCCGCCCCGGTCATCCAGGTGCCGCTGTTCGGCGGGTGGGTCCACGCGCCCACCGCGGCGGTGCTGCACCAGTTCCGCGAGGTGGCGCTGCACCGTCGGGCGACGAGGGTCGCCCACTACGAACAGCCGGTCTTCGCGTGGCGCTGACGGCCGGCTACCGACGGGACCAGTGCCGGCTGTCGGTCGTGGTGTCCGCGAGCTCGAGGGTGTTGCGGTAGGGCCGGAAGGCGACGTGCCGGTTGACCGCGTAGAGCGCCTGCGGGGCGACGAGAAACAGCGCGAGGGCCTCGCGGGTGACAAAGCGGTCGACGCGGTTCGCCGCGAGGATCTGCCGGGCCGGCCCGGTCTGGCGGACCATCCGCGCGTACAGCTGCTCGAAGCGCGGGACGGCCGGCCCGGCCCGGAACTCCCCGGTCGTGCCCACGAACGCCCGGTGCAGCTCCAGCGGCGGCGCGTCGGCCGACTGCGCGCCGTGGTCGAACAGCAGGATATCCCAGCCCTGCGGACCGTCCTTGGCAGCGAGCCGCCGCCGGGCCGCCCGCTCCTGGTTGGCGTCGAGGACCTCGACCTCGACCTGCAGGTCCAGCGCGGCCTGCAGCTGCCCGCTCACCTGCCGCGCGACGTCCTCCCACGGAGCGAGCGCCGCCAGTCGCAGCGGACGGCTGCCGCTGCCTCGGGCTGCCCGCCACAGCAGAGCCGCCCGATCCGGGTCGAAGGGGTAGGGCCTGAGCCGGTCGGGGAACAGGACCGCCCTGGTCAGCGGCACGGCCGGGGTGAGCCCGGCGAGCGGCCGCGCGCAGCCGTGCATCGCGCCCTGGACCAGCGCGTCGCGGTCGACGGCGAGGTTCAGGGCGCGGCGGCCCCGTACGTCGCCGAGCGGAAGGCCGGGGGCCGAGCGGTCGAACGCCCCGACCAGCACCCGGAACGCGTCGACGGCCACGAGGTCGGCGTGCTCGGACCGGCGTACCCGCGCCGCCTGCGCCGACGAGACCTCGGTGACGAGGTCGACCTCGCCCTCGCTGTCGCAGACCAGGTCGAGCGCCCGCTCGTACGACAGGTCGTTGCGGAAGACCACCTCCGCCAGGCGCGGGCCGCGGGTGCGGTTCCAGTAGGTCGGGTTCGCGACGAGCCGGACGGTGTCGGTGCGGCGCTCGCGCTGCAGCCAGGTCGCGGCACCCGGCGCGCCGCCGATCTCGACCCGCTCGGTGTCGATCGTGGAGTAGCCCTGGACCAGGGCGAACGGACCGGATCCCCAGGGGCCCGGGCCGTCGAGGCTTCACCAGTGGCCCTCGCCCGACAGCTCGCGGGCGTAGCCGAAGCCCAGGTCCTCCCAGAACCTCGCGTCCATGATGTGCATCGCCCGCAGCTTCCCCACGAGGGCGCCGTCGCGCTCCGGCAGGGTGAACCGCACCCGGTGCCGGCCGAGCACGTCCAGCCGGGTGCGCTTGTCGATGTTGAAGTGTGTGCCGGGCGGGTGCGGAGCCTGCCAGCGCTGCTGCTCGGCGAAGGCCTGCCGCACGCTGCCGGCCGTCACCGGGCGCCCGCTCTGGAAGCGGTTGCGCGGACGCAGCCACACGTCGAGCACCAGCGGCGAGCGCCACCGGTAGGCCAGCATCGCCGCCGGCCGGGTCTTCCCGCCCGGGGTGACCCGGACCAGCTCCTCGACCGTGTTGTACGTGATGTACAGCCAGTTGAGCGGGCTGCGGTCGACGACGGTGAGCCGCCCGGCCGGCCGGTGGGCACCCGCGACACGAGCGGCGGCGGTCAGCAGGGTCATGCGCCGGCATGTGCCCACCGGCCGGGAGGACATGCCCCGCCTCGGTCAGCTCCGGGCGCGGATGAAGTCGAAGACCTCGACCATGATGCGCTCGCGGTCCACGTCCAGCGTGACCTCGTGCGAGGAGTCGGGGAGCGCGAGCAGGCGCTTATCGGTGGCCTTGATGCCGTCGAGGACAAAGGGACCGTTGGCCTTGTCGACCACCTGGTCGGCGTCGCCGTAGATGAGCAGGGTGGGGACCGTGACTTCGGCCAGGCCCTCCCGGACCTGCGTCATCAGCCCCATGCCGCGCTCGAGCGCCCCTAGGGGCATCTCTAGGTAGGCGATGCCGCCGACGCCGACGTCCTCGGTCAGCACCCCGACGGTCGCCCACGGCGCGGGGACGGTCGCGGGACGGTCGGGGTCGTTCACGAGGGGTTCGAGCGCCGCCATCGCCTGCACCGGCGCCGCCATCACCACGACACCGGCGAGCTCCGGGTGCCGCCGGGCGAGCTCCAGGGTGATCGTCCCGCCCATGGAGATGCCGGCCACGAACACCGTCGAGCACCGCTCGTGCAGCTCGCTGAGCGCCCGCTCGGCGGCCCCCAGCCAGTCCTCCGGCCCGGTCTTGTCGAGGTCGGCAACGGTGGTGCCGTGCCCGGGCATCCTCGGCGCGGACACCGCCAGGCCGCGGCGGGCCAGGTAGTCGGCGAGCGGCCGCACGTTCTGGGGGGTCCCGGTGAAGCCGTGCACCAGCAGGCAGCCGACGTCGTTGCCCTCGAACCAGTACGCCCCGCCGCCCGGCAAGATCATCATCGTTCCTCCTGCGCCTGTTCCGTCCGCCTGCTCGCTGGTCGCGGGCAACGTACGAGGTCCCAAGGCGGGTTGTCGACCCTCGCGGGCGCACCGTCCCACGTCCCCACGGGACCCACCGGCGCGGGGCTTGACAGCGGCGCGAGTCTTGACATGTCGTTGACCTGCCGCCGGCCGCGCACCGGTGACGGCGGCTCGAGGAGAGGCCAGCCCATGCCCGTCGAACCTCCAGACCCCGCAGCCATCGCCAAGGTCGCCGAGCATTACGGCCTGCGCCTGTCCGACGCCGACGTCGCGTCGTTCAGCCCGGTCGTGGAGGGCCTGCTGACGTCCTGGGACGTCGTGGAGGAGCTCTACGGCCAGACGGCGCCGGGCGCGCCGCAGCGGGGGTGGACCCGCCCGGAGGCCGCGGATAACCCTTACAACGCCTGGTACGTGCAGACCGAGATCACCGAAGGCGGTGAGGGGCCGCTGGCCGGCCGGACGGTCGCGATCAAGGACAACACGACGGTCGCCGGCGTCCCGATGATGAACGGGTCGAAGACCGTGGAGGGCTTCGTCCCCACCCGGGACGCCACGATCGTCACCCGGATGCTGGCGGCCGGCGCGACCATCGCCGGCAAGGCGGTGTGCGAGGACCTGTGCTTCTCCGGTGGCTCGCACACCGCACGCACCGGACCGGTCCGCAACCCGTGGGACGAGACCCGGTCGGCGGGCGGCTCGTCGTGTGGCAGCGCGGCGCTGGTCGCCGGCGGGCTCGTCGACATGGCCACCGGCGGCGACCAGGGCGGGTCGATCCGGATGCCGGCGTCCTTCAGCGGCATCGTCGGGCACAAGCCCACCCACGGCCTGGTGCCCTACACCGGCGCGTTCCCCATCGAGCAGACCATCGACCACGTCGGGCCGATGACGCGCACCGTCGCCGACGCCGCGCTGATGCTGTCGGTCATCGCCGGCCCGGACGGCCACGACCCGCGCCAGCCCGCCGGCCTGGTGCCGCAGGACTACCTCGCGGCGATCCGCCAGGGCGCCGAGGGGATGCGGGTCGGGGTGCTCACCGAGGGCTTCGGCCACCTCAACTCCGACCCGGCCGTGGACGGGGCCGTGCGCGCCGCCGCCGACAGCCTGCGCGACGCCGGGCTGGTCGTCGAGGACGTCTCGGTGCCGTGGCACCTGCACGGCGCGCGGATCTGGGACGTCATCGCCACCGAGGGCGCCACCGCGCAGATGGTGGACGCCAACGGCTACGGGATGAACTGGCAGGGCCTGTACGACCCGGAGGTGATCGAGCACTACGGCAGGCAGTGGCGGTCGGACCCCACCCAGTTCTCGCAGACCGTGCAGCTCGTGCTGCTCGCCGGCCGGTACGCGATCGACCGCTACCAGGGCAAGCACTACGCGATGGCCCGCAACCTGGTCCCGCAGCTGCGGGCGGCGTACGACGAGGCGCTGTCGCGCTTCGACGTGCTGGTCATGCCGACGACGCCGATCCAGGCCTCGGTCATCCCGGCCCCCGACGCCCCGCGCGAGGAGGTCCTCGGGCGGGCGCTGGAGATGCTGGCCAACACGGCGACCCTGGACGTCACCGGCCACCCGGCCTGCAACGTGCCGGCGGGGCTGGTCAACGACCTCCCCACCGGCATGATGATCGTCGGTCGGCACTACGACGACGCGACGGTGCTGCGGGTCGCTCAGCACTTCGAGCAGGCGGTCGGCGGGTTCCCCGCACCGCAGGCCGCGACCGCTGGCAGCGCGGCGTGAACGGCGTCCACGACCTCGGCGGCACCGACGGCCTGGGTCCCGTCGTTGTCACCGAGAACGAGCCGGTCTGGAGCCAGGAGTGGGAGAAGGCGGCGTTCGCGCTGTTCGCGACCAACTTCCGGGCCGGCCTGTTCGGCGTCGACGCCTTCCGTTTCGGCATCGAGCAGATGGCCCCCTCGGTCTACCTGAGCTCGGGTTACTACGAGCACTGGGTGCACTGCGCCGAGCACTACGCGGTGCAGGCCGGCGTCATCGACCAGGCGGAGCTCGAGGCCCGGACCCGGCACTACCTCGAGCACCCGAACGAGCCGCTGCCGGACCGCAAGGACCCCGACCTGCTGGCGTTCGTCGACGCGGCCGTCAAGCACGGGGCGACGGCCCGGCGGGAGTCGGACAAGCAGCCGGCGTTCTCGGTCGGCGACCGGGTCACCGTCGTCGGGGACAGCCCCAAGGGACACACCCGGCGGGCCCGCTACACCCGCGGCAAGACCGGCGTCATCACGCTGGCGCACGGCACCTTCATCTACCCGGACAGCGCGGGCAACGGCGGCGACGACGCCCCCGAGCACGTCTACACGGTGAAGTTCACCAACGCCGAGCTGTGGGGGGCCGACCACGCCGAGCCCAACGGCGTGGTGCACTTCGACGTCTGGGAGCCCTACATCGTCCGCGCGACCGTCGAGACCGGAGCAGCCTGAGATGATCAGTACCATCCGTACGCAGGAGGAGATCGCCGCGCGGGTCAAGGCCCTCGAGGCGATGCTCATCGAGAAGGGCATCATGACCACCGAGGCGGTCGACCGCCTCGCCGAGATCTACGAGAACGAGGTCGGCCCGCAGCACGGCGCCGCCGTCGTCGCGAAGGCCTGGACCGACCCGGAGTTCAAGGCCAGGCTGCTCGAGGACGGCACCAAGGCCTGTGCCGAGCTCGGCATCGGCGGGCTCCAGGGCGAGGACGTCGTCGTGGTGGAGAACACCGACAGCGTGCACAACGTCATCACCTGCACCCTGTGCTCGTGCTACCCGTGGCCGCTGCTCGGGCTGCCGCCGAACTGGTACAAGGACCCCGCGTACCGGTCGCGGATCGTGCGCGAGCCCCGCAAGGTGCTGGGCGAGGACTTCGGCGTGCCGGTGCCGGACTCCGTCGAGGTCCGGGTGTGGGACTCGAGCTCGGAGATGCGCTACTGGGTGCTGCCGCAGCGCCCGGCCGGCACCGAGGGCCTGAGCGAGAAGGAGCTTGCCGCGCTGGTCACCCGCGACGCGATGATCGGCACCGGCGTGGTGACGGCGTCCTGATGGTCGGCAGCGCCGTCCGACAGGACGCCACCGAGTTCGGGGATGCCCGGCGCCGGGTCGAGGCCCTCGTCTCGGGCTTGCCGGGCGACCCTGCGCAGCGCTCGTTCGAGCACCCGTGGGAGCTGCGGGCGTTCGCAATGGCGGTCGCGGCCTACCACAGCGGCCAGTACGAGTGGAGCGAGTTCCAGCTCTCGCTCGCCGCGTCGATCAGGGCGTGGGAGACCGACGGCGGCCCGGCGCCCTGGGCCTACTACGAGCGCTGGCTCGACGCGCTCGAGACGGTGCTCGCCGGCAACGGGGCGCTGTCGGACTCCGCGCTGGACGAGCGCACGAAGGCCGCGCTGGCCGTGCCGAAGAGCGCCAACCACCACGAGGCGCACCGCGAGCCGGTGGCGGTCGACCCGGCCCGTTGACCGTGCGGCCGGGCGTCGTTCGGGGAGCCCGTTGCGACTATCGTCGACGCGTGAGGCAGCTGCCCCGGACGGCCGACGTACGCCGGGCATCGGGCCTGCCGCACATCGGGGTGATTCGGGACCCGACCCGGCTGGCCCGCGTCCGCGAGGTCATCGCCGGGGCGGCCGGCTCCGCGGTGCTCCCGGGACTGGTGCGCCTCGCCGGACGCGTCGTCGCCTCCGACTGCGCGCAGCTGTCGCTGCTCACGGATCGGCAGGTCGCGACGGCGGTGCGCTGCACCGGCTCCACCTACGCCGAGCAGGTCAGCGAGCTCGAGGACAGCCTGTGCACGGTCACCGTGCTGTCCGGTGACGTGCTGGTCGCCGCCGACGCCCGAGCACACCCGTGGCTGCACGACCTGCCGCCCGTGGTGTCCGGCGCGGTCGGGGCCTACCTCGGGGTGCCACTGCTGCTGGCCGACACGACGGTCGTGGGTGCGCTGTGCGTCTACGCGCCGCAGGCCCGGGAGTGGACCGACCGCGACGTGGGCTTGACCTGCGACCTCGCCGACGTGATCGCCCTGGAGCTGCAGCGGCTCGTCGGCTGACGTCACGTCAGCTGCCCGGCTGCAGCTTCTGGGTGAACAGGACCGTGCCGTTGAGGTTGCGCAGCCGTACGGTCATCTCCCGCGAGGCGGCGTCGATCGTCACCTGCCCGAAGAACTGCGACCCCTCCGCCGGGGAGGTGTTGGGGCCGAAGGCGCCGGCGTTCAGTGGTCCGGAGACGAACTCCCAGAACGGCGCGAATTCGGTGAACGCCGCCCGGTCCGGGGAGTAGTAGTGGGCCGCGGTGTGGTGCACGTCAGCGGTCAGCCACACCGTCCCGGTGACCCCGCGGCGCGCCATGAAGCTGAGCAGGTCGGCGACCTCGAGCTCGCGACCGAGGGGAGCGCCGGACGCGCCCTGCCCGATCCCCTCGATGGCACTCGGGCCATCGGGCACCACCAGCCCGATCGGCAGGTCGGCGGCGATCACCTTCCAGGTGGCCGTGGAGGCGAGCAGCTCGTCCTTCAGCCAGCGCAGCTGGCGCTCCCCGAAGACGCCTCCCTCCGCGGCGCTCTCCAGCCCGGGGGTGTTGGCGTCCTTGTAGGAGCGCATGTCCAGTACGAAGACGTCGAGCAGCGGGCCGTACCGCCGCACCCGGTAGATGCGCCCGTCCTCGCTCTGCTGCTCACGGATCGGCAGGTACTCGAAGAACGCCCGCTTGCCCCGGGCGGCCAGGACATCGGCGCGGTTCTCGAAGGTGTAGCGCGGGTCGTCCAGCACCTCCCCGGGGTACCAGTTGTTGGTCACCTCGTGGTCGTCCCACTGGTTGATCTGCGGCACCACGGCGTTGAAGGCGCGCAGGTTGTCCTCGATCAGGTTGTAGCGGAACTGGCCGCGGTACTCGTTCAGGGTCTCCGCGACCTTGGACTCCTCCTGCGTGACGATGTTGCGTCACAGCGCCGTCCGTCCGGCAGCGTCACGCTGGGCCCCGTCGGCGTACACGGCGTCGCCACTGCAGAGGAAGAAGTCGGGGTCGTGCCGGCGCATCGCGCGGAAGATCCGGTAGCCGCCGAACTCGGGTTGATGCCCCACCCCTGCCCGGCCAGGTCGCCCGACCACACGAAGTTGACATCGCGCGAAGGCTGCTGGTTGGACGAGGGGGGTGTACGGAACGTCCCCACGACCGGCTCGCCGGTCGCCCGCTCCCGATTTGGGTCGGCGAGCGTCATCCGGTAGAACACCTGCTGTCCGGGCGGCAGGTCGTCCAGCAGGAGCTTCCCGGTCAGGTCGGTGCGCGGTGTCAGGAGCGGACCGAGCAGGCGCCGGGGTCGCCGTAAGTCAGCGGTGGCGCTCACCTCCACGCTCATCCGAGCGGGCCGGTCGCCCCGGGCCCACACGACCGCCCGGCGGTCGCTGACGTCGTCGCTCTGCACGCCGTACGCCACCTCCGGACGGCGAAGCACGAGCGCCGGCGCTGCAAGGGCGGCGGGTGGCAGGGCGAGAGAGGCCGCCCCACCGCCGCCGACGACGACGTCGGCCTTGAGGAACGTACGACGGGCAATCGGGTCGGGCATGGAGGGCTCCTGGGTGCGGGCGGGACGGACGCCAACACCCTGCCGACCTTCCGCCACCGCGGGAGTACGCCCAGGCGAAGGCTGTGTGAACGCTGGCCCCGCCGTCGCTGCCCGGCGACCGCTGACCTGTCGCACGGGTGAGCGCCTGGCGCCTACTTCTTGCCCGACTTCTTCTTGCCCTGCTTCGCGTCGGACTTCTTTGCGCCGGCCTTGGCGTCCGGCTTGCCGCCCTTCTTCGCGTCGGCTTTCTTGACGTCGGGCTTCTTGACGTCGGCTTTCTTGACGTCGGACTTCTTGACGTCGGACTTCTTGGCACCGGGCTTCTTGGCGCCGGGCTTGTTCGCGCCCGAGGCGTCCTGGTCGGCGCCGCGGGTGGTCGTCCGCGGGCTCGGCGGGCCAGCCGACTCGGCGGCCGGCGCGACCGGGACCCCCGCCGTGACCGCGGCGGCGCGGGGCTCTGGCACCTCGGCGCCCTGACCCGCGGGGGCCGACCGGGGTCGAGCGGGCGGCATGGCGGGAACCGTCGGTGGCTCGCCCTCGTCGGGCAGCTCCCTGGCCCCGCTGACGACGTCCTTGAACCCCTGACCCGGCCGGAACCTTGGCACCGAGGTCGCCGGCAGCTGGATGGCGGCGCCGGTCGCGGGGTTGCGCGCGGTCCGGGCGGCCCGGTCCACCTTCTCGAAGACGCCGAACCCGGACAGCGCCACCTTCTCCCCCGCGCTCACGGTCCGCTGCACGGCGGTGAGGACCGCCTCCACCGCGGCTGTCGCCGTGCGCTTGTCTCCCAGCCGCCCCGTGACAACGTCGATCAGTTCCGCCTTGTTCACGCAGGCCCCCTCCGGCCCTGGAGGCGTTGCGCCTCTCCGGGCCCTGACGCTAGAGGCTCCGGCCGGAACGGCGCAGCACGACGCGCGGTCTCGGGGTGATCAGTCGCCGTGCGGCGGCGGTGGCCGCCCCGCGTCGAGGTCGGCGAGCAGGCCGTCGAGCCGGGCGGCGGCGCGGCCGACGTCGTGCTTGCTGGCGTCGGTGAGCGCGATCAGGCGCCGGGTCACCCGTGCCTTCACCTCGCTGTCGGCGTCCAGCGCCCGCACCCTGGCGTGCGCCTCCTTGAGCTGTGCGGCGAGGTCGACCGCGTGCTGCTGCTCGGTCACGCCGTACGGCGCCGGCCCGTCGACGGCAGGAAGGACGGCCGGGCCCCCTCGTACGCCGCGATGTCGCCCTCGTGCCGCAGGGTGAGGCCGACGTCGTCCAGTCCCTCCAGGAGCCGCCACCGCGTGAAGTCGTCGAGCTCGAAGGAGGCGACGACGTCGCCGCCCCGCAGCTCACGCGCCTCGAGGTCCACGGTCACCGGCGTGGCCGGGTCGGCCTCGACGAGGGACATGAGGCGCTCGACGACGTCGCCGGGCAGCTGCACCGGCAGCAGCCCGCCCTTGAGGGCGTTACTGCGGAAGATGTCGGCGAAACGGGAGCTGACGACGGCTCGGAAACCGAAGTCCTGCAGCGCCCAGACGGCGTGCTCGCGGCTGGATCCCGTCCCGAAGTTCTCCCCGGCGATCAGCACGGTGGCACCGGGATGGCGGTGCAGGACGAAGCCGGGATCCTCCCGCCACTGGCTGAACAGCCCGACGCCGAAGCCGGTGCGCTCGACCCGCTTGAGCCAGTCGCTCGGGATGATCTGGTCGGTGTCGACGTCGCTGCGGCGCAGCGGCGCCGCGGTGCCGGTGTGCGTGGTGAACGCGTCCATCCTCAGGCCTCCAGGTCAGCGGGTGCGGTCAGTCGGCCGGTGAGGGCGGTCGCGGCGGCGACCGCCGGGCTGACCAGGTGCGTCCGGCCGCCGCGCCCCTGGCGTCCCTCGAAGTTGCGGTTGGACGTCGACGCGCAACGCTCGCCTGGCGAGAGGATGTCGGGGTTCATGCCCAGGCACATCGAGCAGCCGGCGTTGCGCCAGTCGAAACCGGCCTCGCGGAACACGACGTCCAGGCCCTCCTCCTCAGCCTGCAGCTTCACGAGCATCGAGCCCGGCACGACCAGGGCGCGCACCCCGTCGGCGACCGCGCGCCCCTTCACGACCGCGGCAGCCGCCCGCAGGTCCTCCAACCGGCCGTTGGTGCACGAGCCGAGGAAGACGGTGTCGACGGCGATCTCACGCATCGGGGTGCCGGCGGTCAGGCCCATGTAGGCCAGCGCCCGCTCAGCGGAGTCGCGCTCGTTGCCCGCTGGCAGGGCCTCCGGGTCGGGGACGGTGGCGCCGAGCGGCACGCCCTGGCCAGGGTTGGTGCCCCAGGTGACGAACGGCGTGACGGTGGACGCGTCGAGCACGACCTCCTTGTCGAAGACGGCGTCGTCGTCGGTGCGCAGGGTCTGCCAGTGCGCGACGGCGGCGTCCCAGTCCTCGCCTCGCGGGGCGTGCGGCCGTCCCTTGAGGAAGGCGTACGTCGTGGCGTCCGGCGCCACCATCCCCGCCCGGGCGCCCCACTCGATACTCATGTTGCAGACCGTCATGCGGCCCTCCATCGACAGCGTCTCGATGGCCTCGCCACGGTACTCGACCAGGAAGCCCTGCCCGCCGCCGGTGCCCACCTGCGCGATGAGGGCGAGGACCAGGTCCTTGGCGGTCACGCCGGGCTGCAGCCGGCCCTCGACCGTGACAGCCATCGTGCGCGGGCGGACCAGCGGCAGGGTCTGCGTCGCGAGGACGTGCTCGACCTCGCTGGTGCCGATGCCGAAGGCCAGCGCCCCGAACGCGCCGTGCGTGCTGGTGTGGCTGTCACCGCAGACGATCGTCATCCCCGGCTGGGTCACGCCCAGCTGCGGACCGATGACGTGGACGATGCCCTGGCCGGCGTCGCCCATCGGCAGCAGGCGGACGCCGAACTCCTCGCAGTTGCGGCGCAGCGTGTCGATCTGCGTGCGGCTGACCGGGTCCTTGATGACCAGCGTGCTGTCGGTGGGGACGTTGTGGTCCTCGGTCGCCAGCGTGAGGTCGGGACGCCGTACGGGCCGGCCGGCAAGCCGCAGCCCGTCGAACGCCTGCGGGCTGGTGACCTCGTGCACGAGGTGCAGGTCGATGTAGAGCAGGTCGGGCTCGCCTGCCGCCTGTCGAACGACGTGCGCGTCCCAGACCTTCTCCGCCAGCGTGCGACCCATGACCCGGCTCCCTTGTGTCTCAGTGATCCTGGCGTCCCAGCGGTTCGCTTGCGTCTCAGTCACTGGGATGGTTGTGTCATCTTGTGGAACAGACTAGCGGAGTCGGCGTCCTGGACAAGGCCCTTCTCGTGGTGGGTGCCGTGGAGGCCGGCGCCGACACCCTCACGGCGCTCACGTCGCGCACCGGGCTGTCGCGTGCCACGACCCACCGGCTCGCCGTGGCGCTCGAGGTGCACCGCCTGCTGTGCCGCGACGCGGCGGGCAGGTGGCAGCTCGGGCCGAGGCTCGGCGAACTCGCCGGCGCCGGTTCGGGCGACCTGCTGGTCGAGCGGGCCCAGCCCGTGCTCGAACGGCTGCGCGACGCGACCGGCGAGAGCGCTCAGCTCTACCGCCGGCAGGGCTCGTCGCGCCTGTGCGTCGCCGCCGCGGAGCGCGGCAGTGGCCTGCGCGACACGGTGCCCGTCGGGACACTGCTGCCGCTCACGGCGGGCTCGGCGGCGCAGGTGCTGCTGGCCTGGACCCCGGACGACCCACTGGTCGCCTCCTCCGCCTTCGGCGCCCGGGTGCTCACCGAGGCCCGCCGGCGCGGCTGGGCGCACTCGGTCGCCGAGCGCGAGCAGGGTGTCGCGTCGGTGTCCGCGCCGGTGCGCGGGCCGGACGGGTCGGTGGTCGCGGCGCTCAGCGTCTCCGGGCCGCTGGAGCGACTCACCCGCGCCCCCGGGCGCCTGCATGCGGGGGCCGTCGTCGCGGCCGCGGCCGAGCTGACCGGGGCGCTCGGCGGCCGGGGCGGCTGACCGAAAAACGCTGCCGTCGAATGGCCGACTTGTCAGACCCAGATCCGCGAGTAGTACCTGATCTTTGGGTGTGTCGGAAGCAGCAGATGCCCTGGCCAGGGGCAAGAATCGGGTTTCTGGGACGGGATGCATGCCGCACGGGAAGGGCACCTGCTGG
>JAABUN010001419.1_pt1 | contig 52889 bp, 76 predicted proteins | sample 5559311 | NCBI WGS metagenome assembly JAABUN01 (sample SAMN10711877, study PRJNA513370) | rock metagenome | isolation source: Antarctica rocks | place: Antarctica: Victoria Land, Siegfried Peak sud
CTCGAGGCGGCGCAGCTCGCAGCCCAGGGTGAAGAGCCGACGAACACGATGGGGGTGTGTGAAGATCAGCTTGCAATCAGCTCTATCGCCCAACTGCTCATGGGAACGACCCTGCCAAGCAACCCACATGTGACGACCCCGGAGGACGGCACCGCTGCCACCCCGCAGGCCCCGGCCCTGGCCGACCCCTCGTGTTACGCCTACGCCGAGCCTACCGGCTTAACGACACTGATCATGGAACCCAGCTACGTCTATCAGCTTTTAGACGGCTACTACCAGGCGTTCGTGGCCGCCGACCCCTTCGGAGGTTAGGGGTGCAGCGCATTCTGGTCTACACCTTGATCGCCGTTCTAACCCTGTTCGGCGTCGGTATGCTACTCAGCTTGACCGCCGGGGGCTTAACCTTCGGCATAGGTTTCTTTAGCGCCGCGCTCGCCCTCTGGCTTTTGTACCGCACCTTGCTAGCTCTCGAGCTGTCCAACGACCTGATGGCGCAGAGCTTGCTTCAGCGCGCTAATGCCGTGAACAATCAAGCCGCAGGAAACAACGACGCAAATGTAACCGTACACCGCTCGGAGCCCAGTCGTGAAGAGCCTCGTCCTTCTCAGCTTGCTGCTGGGGACTAGCGCGCTGGGTTGTAGCAGTACCCCCGACCCGGAGCTTATGGAGCTGGCAGCGTACTACGCCGTCGGCTTTGGCCTGGACGACCATCTCGTCCAGGCTGTCGTTTGGGTCGAGTCGGTGCGACACGAAGTCGCATTCAACGAGTGGGTCGCCTAAGAACGACCTCAAGCTAGTGTCCAAGCTTGTCCCCACCGCACACATGCACCGCTGGCAACGGCGGGGTGTGAAGCTGAGCGGAAAGCCAAACAGCATCCAACCGACTGGGCGCTGAGGCAAGGGGAAGACTGGGAAAGGTGAACGTAAGTGAACCCTAAAGGAGGCTTCGTAAGCCAACTCTGCCCCGTCGGGCGTAATAGGCGGGCAGATGGGTCAATTGGGCTAGGTACCGATTCGCCGACGCCGATGGCATCCAACCGCTTTGGTTGGCTGCTAGGACACCAAGACCCCGGAGTAGTAGAGGGCACCTCACCCCAGTCGTATCTCAAGAATGCGGAACGTGGAAACCCCGTTGGAGTCCGCGCAAGCGGTAGCCCGACCGTAAGGGAGGAACAACTCTCCAGCGGGACAGGAAGTCTCAAGAAGCGAACGCCAGCTGCCGAAAGGCCAGGGGAAGTCATAACCCGCTGGATAGGGCCACGTAAGTGGAGATACCCAACGCGAAAGCGTGCCGACGTGAGACTGGTAGACCTCCTGAAAGCTCAAGCAAAGATAGCTAACCGAGGTGCATGTTAGATGCGTACCCAAAGTACAGCAAACGGAGCCACGGGACCGACCGATTGGAACGCCACCAACTGGCGTTCACAGAACCGGGTGGTTCGCAATCTAAGGCAGCGGATTTTCAGGGCATCACGCGAGGGAAACCAGAAAAAGGCTCGCTCGCTGCAAAAACTCCTGCTGCGAAGCCACGCCAACGTTCTTTTGAGCGTGCGGCGGGTTACGCAGGACAATGAGGGCAAGAACACCCCAGGCGTTGACAGGTTAGTCGTTCAGACGCCTGAAGCCCGGGGCAAGTTGGTAGACGACCTCTCGTCTCACCAGGTCTGGCGGGCCAGTCCCGTCAGGCGCGTGTACATTCCTAAAGCCAAGGGCAATCTGCGACCTCTCGGCATTCCGACTGTGCGTGACCGCTGCCTCCAGGCAGTCGTCAAAAACGCACTGGAACCCGAATGGGAAGCACAGTTCGAGCGTAACAGCTACGGCTTCCGCCCCGGACGGGGCTGCCATGACGCTATCGAGGCCACCTACAGTTTGCTCAATAAGGGCAAGCTGGTGTGGATTCTCGATGCGGACATCCGCGGTGCTTTCGACAACATCGACCATAACCGGCTACTCAGTCAACTCGGACAGTTTCCTGCTCGGGAACTCGTCAAGCAGTGGCTTAAAGCAGGGTACATGGAAGATAATGTCGAGCAGCGCACCGAACGTGGCACACCTCAAGGGGGCGTGGTTAGCCCGCTTCTCGCCAATATCGCCTTGCACGGCATGGAAAAGGCGCTCGGCATCGTCTGGGCACCGAGACAGAGTAAAGAGGGACGGCCTGAGCTTAAAGCTCGCCGTATGACGCCACGCTCGGTCATCCGTTATGCCGACGACTTCATCGTATGTTGCGAGAGCCGCGAAGACGCCGAACGCTGTCAAGACATCTTACAAGGCTGGCTCAAAGAGCGAGGTCTCTCGTTCTCAGAGGAAAAGACGCGCATCGTTCACTCGAGTGAAGGTTTCGATTTTCTCGGGTTCAACATCCGGCATTACACCACCCACCGAACCCGCTCCGGCAAAGTCTTACTTATCAAACCGAGTAAAGACGCGGTACGGACTATCAAAGCCAAATTACGCGAGATGTGGCGCACGTCTCACAGCCAGCGTGTTGATGTTCTGATTGGCCGCCTGAACCGACTCATCCGGGGCTGGTCTAACTACTACCGCCATGCCTGCTCAGCCGTAATCTTCAAAGCACTGGACCACTACATGCTTCAGCTCGCGCTGAGGTGGACCAAGCAGCGTCATCCAAACTTCCTAGTGAAGCGAAGGGTACGCATGTATTTCGGACCTTTTCGGAAGGGGAACTGTGACCGCTGGGTGTTTGGCAATAAAGACACCGGGTCACACGTTCTTAAATTCAACTGGGTCCCTATACGACGCCATGTCAAAGTCATGGGTCCTGCCTCGCCTGATGACGCTAGGCTCCGAAGCTACTGGGAGGATCGGCGGCGCAAGCACACCACCGCCTCGAGTAAAGTTCGGCACGTCGCCTATGTCAACGGTCAACGAGGTAAATGCCCTGTCTGTGGTGAATCGCTTTGGAACGGTGAGGCTTTACATACTCACCATACGGTGCTAGACAAAGCCGACCCCGAACGAGAGAACATCAGGAATCAGCGAGTTGTACACCTGTACTGCCATCAGCAAGTCCACGCTTCACGGCGCTCCAAGGTGCCCGAAGCAGCAAGGAGATTACTAGCATGATGCTCTATGGTCTGCTTGAGCCGGATGCGGGGGAACTCGCACGTCCGGTTCTGAGGGGAGGGGCGGACAGCAATGTCAACCTCTTACCCGACAGTTTCTGCCCTACCGCCGTCAGTCCAGCCGGTGCTATCGGGCTCGGTCAGCTAATGCCTGGAACAGCAGCAATACTCGGCGTCGACCCCTGGGACCCGGCGCAAAATCTCTGGGGTACTGCTAAATATCTACGCCAGCAGTACGACACCTTCGGCGATTGGGAACTCTCGCTGGCAGCTTATAACGCTGGGCCAAACGCAGTCAGGAAGTACCGGGGCGTCCCGCCCTTTACCGAAACGCAGAGCTATATCAGGAGGGTACTCAGTGTCTACTATAACTACCAAACCGACCAGAACTGACCCGGGCTTCGAGACGCTTATGGGGTATCTCCCCTTGTGGCTCAGAGAGCCTGTGATGGAAGCCGAGGACGTCGAAGAAGTCCGTTTCGACCTGGGGCGAATAGCCACTCTCAAGACGAGGAAACGCATCATCCCGTTAGAAGGTCACGTGGTAAAACTAGATGACATCGAGCAAACAAAATTCAGAGTTATCCCGTTTAACGAAAACGACCGCGCAGGTATCGACGGAACCCTGCACCGCATCTCACCGATCCGAGACGACAACAAGCTCATCGTGGGCTTAACGGTCCGTATCGCTCAGCACATCCCCGGCGCGGCAGGGTTTCTAAAAGACATCCTCATCGACCCTGCCAACCGCTATAAAAGCGTGCTGCTGGTAGGGCCACCGGGCGTAGGAAAAACGACCATCTTACGTGACACTTCGGCTATTCTCTCCGACGTAACCGCCTACGCCTCAGACGTAGTAGTGGTCGATTCTTCGGCAGAAATTGGGGGCGCTGGAAGGGTACCCGACCCCTGTATCGGTTTAGCTAGACGGATGCAAATACCCTACGACATGACCCAGGCCGACGTGCTGATGCTCGCCGTGCGAAACCACGGGCCAAGCGTCATCATCGCCGACGAGATCGGCTACGAAAGCGACGCCGACGTTATCGCTACGATTGCCCAGAGGGGCGTCAAGGTCATCGCTACAGGCCACGGCACCAAGCTCTCGGACATCAAGGGCAACAGGCATCTCAAGGGACTGGTAGGCGACCCGGATACTGCGTTGAGACGCCGTTTAAGCGACCCCGTATTCCAGCAAGCCCTCGAGATAAGAAAGCGCGGCGAATACTTTTTCCATCCCGATGTAGCCGCTTCCATCGACGCGCTTTTAGAGGGTCGAGAACCACCAGGGATATGGCTTACCTAGAACCGACCAGAGCACAAAAAAGAGGAGGGGCAACCGCTGCCCCTCCTCTTAAACTTACTGTTGATTTGTCGGTACTTTAACGCTCCTGGCGAGCCTTAACGACACTTTCAGGCGTCTTAGCCAGTGAGAGTTGGGAAACAGGAAAGGAGGCGATCTCCTCGAACTCTCCAACCGTCGGAGAACTGGGATTGACGTTGACCTCGACTAAAGTCGGGGCTTTGGTAGGGTCACGGTTGTCGGAAATCGCGCCGTACCCTACATTGCCTTCGACGACGAAACTGCCGATATAAAAGAGTGCTGTTTGGACCCTCACAAACGAATCAAGCGTGACTTCCTGACCGACGGGTGCGCGCGCCAACTGCTGCACGTAGCCGGTCAAACCGTCGCCGATAATGGCAACGAACTCACCCTCGCTGTAGTCGAAAGCAGTGATCGCAGGACGAATACCCAAGCTCTGTCCCGCATCGACTTGCGCCACCTGGGATACAGCGCCACTGGTCACGTTGACGAGCGCGGTATAGGGCCGCACGACCTGCTGACGATACTCGTTGACGCGAATCTGCTGCCCGTTCGTGCCGGGAACAAACCTGAGATCATCGGGTACGAAAGGCAGCTCGAACTGTACGACCTCAGTCGCAACTCCACTTAAAGGGTCGATGGTGTAGAGCGCGCACCGCGTCGTCTCATCACCCGCTTGCAACACTCCCAGACTGTAAAGCGTGCCGTTCGGCGCGTAGTCGATACTGCGTAACGCCTCAGCCGGAGCGCCGAAAGTGGGAGCATTTCACGCGCGGCGCGTACGTTTATAGTGGCGACGTTGTAGAAAGTAAGCTGCTGTGACCCGTCTTGAGTTGCCAGAGAAGTGAGCTCGAGCCCTCCCACTGGAGGCTCGACATTTGGCCCGCCACCGGGTCTGTCATCTTGTATACAGGCACTTAGCAGCAGCAAAGTAAGGGTTGACAGAAAAAGGTTTTTCACAGTATATCTCCTTTGTTTTTAGCTGGACGTGGTATGGTTGAAGCCACAAAACGTGCTGATGATGGCTTGAACTGAGAGCCTCCAACTCTCGCAAAAGATGGTGTAGCCAACTCCTGATTCCCAAACAGATCGTGAGCCGCGCAGAAGACTTTTTGGGGACAAACGGCAACGTGGTTATCGCTGTACTGATAGCTGAAACACGGCCCCATTGTTGTCTGTGCAAACGCGATCTGTCGGTTCATAAGCTCAGGGTAACAGTCCTTTTCTACCTCGGTGCTGTTAAGAAATAGGTGGTGAAGAAACAGTAAGACACGTTCATTTCATCCACGTCTCTGAGCACTTCCAGAACAAGTTACTACCTTTTTTCAAAGTGAATCAGTAGACGACCGTCACCGTATAGAGGCGTTGTGAACCGGCGAGAGACGTAGCTAGTCCTACTCGAAACCGAATCAAAGTAAAGGATGCAGAGAGTCGTTTCCTTCAGGGCTTATGCACTGTAAGGTCTAAGGAGGAAGAGGTACAAGAGCCGAAGAGTAGGCGCGTACGCCGTTTATGAGTGTCTACAAAGCTTGTGGACACAGATTCCGCGTCTTGTAGTCAGCAAATTATTTGCGTTCGTTATTTACGTGCTGGACGAATGTCTACACGATTTTGTAGACAAACGGAGGCGCTTTGTGGACACCCGCAAAGATTTGTGGACAGAGCTCTGTCTACACGAGCTAAATAGCTGACTACAAAACGCCCGAAACCCTGTCCTGATCGGGATAACTACAACCTAAAACCATGTCTACAAAAAAAATACGGCTTACGCGCGAAATCTCAAAATGCTTCCACAAACCTAAACAAAGTTTTCTTTTCTCAAGCCCTCTCTCTGTTTTGTGGACAACACACCCAGAAGGAGCACACGAAACTGTAACATGAGTCTTTGGTTAGAAGGTGCCGATAAGGGGCCGCTTGCATACTCCAAACGTTTATACAGACTTTATCGCTTCGTTTCGGGCCAGCCTCGAGCCGGTACTGTAGTCGCCTCGAGACCGTTTGTAAGCTCGAGCCATTCGTTCGACTGCCCCCAAAAACCCCGGCATCTTTTCGTTTTACAGCGCCACTTGAAGGTCGAGGGGTAGGCGTTAGGCCCGGTTCTGAAACGGGGGTCAGCCCAGAAGCGAGCTGTGGATTTGCGGTCACGCTGAAGGCGTAGATACTGAGGCTCGAGAAGAGGACGCAGGCAGGCTCGAGCTTCCTGTTTTCTCGAGGGCGAGATACTCCGACTGAACGGACTTGGTAGGGAAGAGAGGCCCGCGTTCCGCCAGCAATAGATCGCCAGTTGCGTCAAAAATACGGTGGTCTATGAAACGACCACCGTAAACTTTGCAGGTTTTCTCGAGAGCTAGGCGAACTCATTCTCTTCTGAAACTTGGGCGTATCCGTTTGTTCCGGGAACAAAGTCGGGCTCATCCTCGAGCTCAACTTCAGCTTCGTCTTGAGCGTCGGCAAGGGCCAGGTCGTCGGACGGGCTTGTAGCTTTGGAACGGGAGTTCAGACCGAGCTTTTTAGCCTCTGCTCGCCTGGTAATGAGGGGTGTGATAAACCCGGAAAAGTCCTCTTGCGATAACCTGTCCTCTTTAAGTGCGGCGACGACTGTCTTGCCGATCAGCGCTTCACGTTCTCGCAGGGCTTGATCGTCTTTTTCGTCGAGCTTCTTGATCTGCTCGAGTAAACGCTGACGTTCAGCTGCGGTCGATGGATTGCTTAAAAGTGATTCCCTTGCCATAGTTTCCTCCTTGAAACGTAAGGTAGTTAAAACAGTAGCAGGCAAGTCGGTTGGGAAAAGCCGTTAAGGATAGCGAGAGAAATAAACGGTGTGGAGAGCGTCCCGGTGACCGAGCAGCGGTCGTAAGGTCGCTACGTTTTGCTGCGCCACCTGAACCGAGTGGGGGAGGCGACGCACTCGAGAAGCAGGGAAGCTCCGGGTGTAGTGGTGCGATTCTGAGAACCCGAGAACCGCATCCAGGGCTGGTTAAAGATTCCGGCCAACGTGCAGGCAGATACCTGACAACTGGGACGGGCGTGAAGTTGAAACGCTTTTGACTACGCAGCCGACTCGGGGTGAGCAGCGCCGATAAAAGTCGCTCGCTACGCGAGCATTACGCAGGCATCTTCGAGAAGGGAAGGTGCCAGAATATGGAACACACCGTCTACAGCTTCGATCCGAGAGTTGCTGAATTAGGAGATTTCGACCGGGATACTCGCGGTCGTCACCTCTCCCCGGAACGCCGCGCTGCTGCCTAGCAACACGAGGACGGCGACGATGAAAGCAACCGCCAGGTCGCCGACATCATGGCCTCGACTCGCCCCTTGCGGATGCGATTATAGGGAGGCTCGTCTTTTGTCGTCGGACGGTAAGGTGGGTGCGTAAACAGGAGGCAACGCTCAGGAGGTCATCATGCCACCCCTGCGAATTTATCTGGATACTTCCGTACTTGGTGGGCTCTACGACGCCGAATTTGAGAAGGACAGTAAGGCGCTGTTCGCTCTCTTTGTCAAGGGTGAGGCCGTACCCTTGGTGTCGAGTGTTATCGAGGCTGAACTGAGCCGTGCTCCTAAACAGGTTCGCAGCTTACTCGTCACGTTGCGTGAAGCGGGAGGGGAGAGCATACCGCTTTCCCCAGAGGCAGAAGCCCTCGCCGCTGCCTATATAGAAGCAGGCATCGTCACCATAAAGTATGAAGCCGACGCCTTACACATCGCACTGGCGACACTTGCCAAAGTAGACGTTCTCGTATCGTGGAACTTCAAACACATTGTCAACTTGCAGCGCATCCGGGGCTTCAACGGCGTTAACCTCATACGTGGATATGGCACACTGGAGATAAGGAGTCCGAAGGAGGTAACGGGTGAGTAAAGTTGCCCAGAAGCAAAGCAAAGTGATCGAAGGTTACGACGCAGTGGCCGAGGTTCGGAAAGTTCGTGACCAGCTGGCTGAGGAAATGCAAGGTATGTCGGCAGACGATAAGATAGCCTTTATCGAGGCGAAGGCGGCCAAGGTCAGACAGCAGCTGCCAAGCAAAGGGAACCATTAACCCTACTCAAAACCGCAGCGACCTGCCTCGAGCAACCCTCGAGGCTTTTTCTTTGGTTTGGTCAAGCCCCCGCACGCAGCTTTGAGCATTTTCTGGAAAGAACGCCCCCGAGCCTGCCCACTCGGGTTAAAGACGCATAGCTACAGCTATGCACCCGGCAAGTCGAAAGGAGGAGACACGATGCTCAGTGACTTTTTTATCGTGCTTGTCATCCTGGCGCTGTTTTGTCTCTTCGGTTCGGGCGACCGTACCGACTTCGACGACGCGCCCTACACCCACCAGAACGACGACCTGTTCGACGACTAGCGCAGCTTGACAACTCACCCTGTCGTCAGCTTCAGCAGAGTCGCGCAGGGAAACCCCGACCGGATAGGTGAAAGGGTCACCGTCCGGTCTTTCTTATAGGAGGCACTTATGCCAGTTCGGCGTTATCTGGGAGCCCGTACCGCCTTCGGCATCATCGTCCACATCGCCGAGCGCATCTATAACCCCGAAGCCGTCGTCGAGGCTAAGGACGGCAGCACCCGGTCTTACAGTTTGCCCTTTTTGATGGCTCACGGACTCGAGCTCGCAGACACAAACCACAATCTCGGCGTGCAGGGTGATCGACCCTGTAGCAGCTGCCCGCCTGCTGAAACAGCGGGCTCAGAGGAGAACCGATGACCAAGACAGCTTCACCCAGCCTCGGCTGGGTCTTAACCTATAGGAAAACAGGCTACAGCCGCCGGTTCCCCACTTTGCAGGCGGCGCGCCGCGCGAACGTCCAGGCGGCGGCGCGCTACGGAACCCGCTGGTTGTCGCTCAAACCCGAGCGATAGACTGCACCAAGAAACGCGTGCCGAGCCACGCAACCAGAGCCCCGTGGAGGATCACATGACCCAGGTGTTCGTATCAGGCTCACGAAGCGTTCGGGCGTTGCCGCAGGTGGCGAAAACGTCTCTGGATAAGACCATCGAACTCGGTTTCACGGTCTGCGTGGGTGACTGCTACGGCGTCGATACGCTGGTGCAGGACTATCTCGCGGCTAAGAACTATCAGCAGGTCGTCGTCTTTCATATCGGTGAGGAGCCGCGTAACAACCGCGGCTTCAGGACGCAACGCGTCTTGGGCTCGCGGCAGACCGACAAGGACGCGGCGATGGCGGCCGCTGCGGACTACGGCCTGGCCGTGTGGGACGGGCGAAGTCCGGGTACGGCGGCGAATATCTCGCGGGTAGCAAAAACAAAGGTGGTAATGGCGTGAAGAGAATTCTCAAGTTCCGTAGCGATCCAAACCATAGCTGGCTCGAGGTACCCCTGCAAGACCTCACCACGCTCGGCGTCGCGGACGAGATCAGCGCCTACTCGTACCAGAACGAGACGAACGCGTATCTCGAGGAGGATGTGGACGCTTACGTCTACCTTCGCGCTGCTCGAGAGGCGGGCTGGTCGGTGACTACGCAAGACGCCTACGTCGACGGCGAATCGTTCGTGCCGCGCTTGCCTCCTTACGGCAGTTGAGGGTAAGCCGACCTTTGCTGCCGCCCTTCACGACGCGCAGGCTAAAAAACGCGTGCGAGCACGCAGCCGGTGCGGTGAAGGGAAGGTGAAAGATGAACGACAATCTGAAACCGCAAAAGAGGCTCATCGAGTTTAGTCGCTACGCGACGCCCGTAGAGCGCCACTACCGATTGGGCGAGCGCACCTTGACCCTCACCGTGTACGCCGAGGGGAAGCGGACGTTTGAGAGCAAATGGGACGTCGCCCGGAGGGGCGACGACGACGGTCTCTACTCTGTAGACGAGCCGACGGTGTACTACGTCGCCCTGGCGCGGGTCGCGTACGACTCGGCGGGTCAGCTCGAGCCGGGGCGCTTTATAAGGGTTAAAGCGTTCGAGTGCGAAGAACTCGGGTTCGGCGACACCGAGCACTTCCACGTCAAACCCCGCCCTGGAGAGACTTTCCCCAAAGCCTCAAGGATTCTCACCTGAACGGGGGGTGGCTGGGCGGTAATGCCCAGCCACCCCCTCAGCCCGTACTGCCGAAAGGTTGGGGGTGCTCCCGGGTCGGTGGAGACTAGAAACGCATCTGACGATGCAGCCGCCTTGCAGGAGGTGGAGGATGAATATCAGCAGCAGAAGTAGCGAGCCCTTGTTAGCCGCCCTGACCAACCCGACGGAACTGGCTAAGCGCAAGGGCAACCTGCGCCGCAGCTACCCCGTGGTCGATACCACCGGCAAGCGGTGGGCCGACTCGGAAGCCGCGTACAAAGCCTTTAAGAGCGGCGACACGCCGCGCGACGAGCGGGTGATGGTGAGGATTATCGCGGCCAAGCTAAAGCAGCACCCCGAGCTGGTAGCCGGGATCGTCGAGCGCGGCGGCGTTTCCTTTCTGGAACGCTGTGATCACCTCGTCGGGGTGCGCGGCAGTCGCTGGGAAGGGCGGGGCCGGGAGAGCCGCTTTATCCACTGCCTGATCAAAGCATTTGAGGGTGTCGGCCATGCGTAAGCTCTACAGCTGCTGCGAAGGAGAACCCGACTGGAGCCGCTACCTTCAGCTCGAGGTTTCGGGGTCGAAAGACCACGACGGCGAAACCGAGGCGCTGGTCTTTGCTCGAGACGCCGAGTTTTTTACGGTCTATGGACGCCTGTCAAGCTTTGAGGTCGAACCTATTACCGACTGCGACGACGCGGTCACGTTGCTGGCGGTCGCTGCCGAACTCGGATATAACAGTAAGCTCGAGGTGTTTTTGCACCCCACGCTCTTCGATATTCCGCCAGTGGCGTCCGACCCCGGTCAGCGTGTCCGGGCAACAGCCCATACCGACGATGGGGCCGTGGTCGTTCCGTTCGACGCCACACCGTTTTTCGAGTCTGTCAACGACGACCTTATCCGTGACCTCATCAACGATGGTTTCGCTGGTGGCTACGGAGCCGACGCCGTGGCGCAAGAGCTTGCTGAAGAGCGTAACGATTTGGGCCGGATGTTCTGGTACTTGGAGAACACCAATCAAAGAAGTCAGGAAGCCATCGGTTACGAATTTGCTGTTGATGCTGAGGCCGCCAAAAACTGGCTAAGGACGCATAAACCGTACTTATTGGAGCGCGAAGCACCTCAAAGGGAGGAGAAGTGAATTGCAACCAAGAGCTCATGCTCGCCGTTGCCGGGCGTGCCGAAAGCCTGCTGAACCCCATCGACGGCGACTTTGTGCGTGAACACAACGTTTCTTTGGACGAACCTGGTGAACTTATGGACGCGGTAAGCGTCGCCTTCGCTGCTTGCGCCAAAAGCGAAGATGTTGACCCCGACCTGCGGGTACAGCCTATCCTCATAGGCGCTGCTGCACCTAGCGATGTGTCTGATGAGATGACCCCGCACGCTCTCGATCTCGTCCGTCTCAAGCAGCCAACGGCGAGGCGGTCGCACTCTGGTGGACGTTGGAGGATATCCAAAACCACGCTGCGAACCTGGGCGAAACGCTGACAGCTGAAGAAGTCAAAGCGGTACTGAGGCAACTCGAGCATGATGCCGACGCCAGTACCGGCGTCTCTTGGGCTGGCGTTACCGCTGCCATCGACTTCGTTTTGGGTCGTTAGGGGCGAATAACCCCCATCCTTCTTAAATGGCACACGTAGGTGCGCAGCCGCGTTTCAAGGGGGAGGTTCACATGAAACACACAGGTTGAGACAAACCAGACAGACCGCAATTTTGGTTCAGGTGAGCGACGTGGCAAAACTGCGTCGCTCTTTTTCTTTAAGGAGGTCATATGCGCCGCCACCTGGAAGGCTATGAATGGGCCGAGGCGAGGGGCGAGATTTTTACGCTCTACCGAGACTTGGGCATTGACTACGAAGACGAACGCCACCGCGTCCAACACGCCCTTACGGGTTGCCCCAGTCTGCGCTACATGACGCCTGCAGAACACCACAAACTCATTGAGACGTTACAAGAGATCGCCTTGAAACCGTCTGATGAGCAGCAGAAGATGCTGACCGGACTTTTAGCCTTAAGCAGGTTCGATTACTACGAGATTGATGAATAGGGGAGAGCCATTATGTACGGACCAAACATCACTGCTAAAGCCCTGACACAAGAACTTACCTGGGCCATTAACGAGAACTACCTGCGACCGATCATGATCTGGGGTGCTCCCGGACTCGGAAAAACCCGCTTGACCGAGCAGCTTGCTCACAGTCAGGGGCTCGAGCACCGCGTCTTTCGCATCTGCGACAAGTCGCCGGTCGAGATCAACGGCGTCCCGGTACCGGGAGAGAGAACCACACGCTGGCTACCGCCTGAAGGACTACCTAAAACAGGACGTGGCATCTTGCTTATCGATGAGATCGTCCGGGCTCCCTTCACCATGCAAGGCATTGCTCAACAGCTCATCCACGAACGCCGTACGATGAGTTACACCCTACCCGAGGGCTGGTTCGTCTTCGCTACCGGCAACCGTAAAGGCGACCACACCGGTTCATTCGATATGCCCGCCGACGTCGCTAACCGCTTCGATCACTACACGCTCGTTCCGGACTTAGAGAGCACCGTAGAGTACTTTGTGCAGCAGGGAGTACATGAAGACATCATCGGCTTTTTACGTTTTCGCCCTGAACTCCTGCACCGGTTCGACAAAGACGCGGTGGCGTGGCCGAGTCCCCGGACGTGGTTTGAAAACGCCTGGCCAAGGCTCGAGGCGGGGCGCAGCCTAGCCCCGGCGCTAGGTGAAGCTACGGCGGCCGAGTTCAGCAGCTACCGCGACCTCAAGCGCGATCTGCCCGATTTGTCGCCCATCTTGGCGGGTAAGGGTAACAGCATTCCCTTTCCCAAGGAGGTCAGTCTGCGTTATGCCGTCACTACCGCGCTGGCACTTCGAGCTTCCGAAGCCGAGGTTGCTCAGCGCGTGTTGGGGTGGCTGGGCCGGAAAGCACCGGGGGAGTTTTTACAGGTCGCTACCGGTATTGTCGTGAAGACCTTGCAAGCTAGAGGGTTTAACCACTACCTCGAGCTGGCGACTGCCATAGCCGACGATAAAGTCATTATGGAAAGCTTCAATCACAACACGGACTTAGCCGCGTGAACCAGATGGTGAGCGAACTCAACTTAAGGCTCTTAAAAAGGGCTCCCTTTATCGCCACTATCGCTCTGCACGCCGAAGTACTTGTCCAAGAACGCCCCGGTGTAGAGATAGCTGCAACCGACGGCAAGCGCATCTACTTGAGTCCGTTGGGCTTTCTCCCTCGCCCTCCAGACGACAAGCTATTTATCTACGCCCACGAAGTGCTGCACTGCGCGTTATCGCATGTACCGCGCCGAGGGCACCGTGACCCCTTGCTCTGGAACCTCGCCGCCGACATCGTCGTGAACGGGATGTTGCTTGAAAGTGGGTTCATAGTGCCGCGTGACAGCGTGCGTGAGGACGCTCTGGCGCACCTAAGTACCGAAGCGGTCTACGAGCAGCTTCAGAGCAAACAGTCTCGGCCCAGGTTGGGTAAGGGAGATCTGATAGGGGAGGGTGGTGAAGACGATACGGACGCCGACCTTACCAGAGGCTACTGGCAGAACGTCTTACGCCGTGCGGCGACGCTGGCCCGGATGACGAAAGCGGGCACGTTACCGGCGAGTCAGGAACTGGGGCTTGTCTTAGGTGAGCAACAGGTGGACTGGCGGGACGTCCTTCGGCGTTACTTGACCCCAACGCAGGACGATTACGGCTCGTTCGATACCCGGCTGATCCACCACGGTATATACGTCGAAGCGTTGGAGAGTAGCGGGCTGACCGTAGCTGTCCACATCGATTCCAGCGGTAGCCTAGCCGACGCCGAAGCGCAGGGGCAGTTCTTAGCCGAGCTTAAAGGCATCTTGAATGCCTACCCTGGGGTTCAGGTGTCACTGACTTACGGAGATACCGAGCTGCACGGCCCTTTCGAGCTAACCCAGGACACAACTATCCCGCCACCCCACGGCGGTGGGGGAACGAGTTTCGTGCCCTTTTTCGAGAGCGTCGGCGACTTGGGGCTGGATACGCCTCTCATTGTCTTTACCGACGGCTATGGAACTTTTCCTGAGTCGTGCGAGCAGCCGTGCTTATGGGTAGTGAGCGAAGGGGGCCTACTGAGTGCTGAATTTCCCTTTGGCGAGGTAGCGCGCCTTGCTCGCTGAACTCGTCCTCCGAGTCGCTGCCGACCCAAACGCGCTCAAGAGTCTGAGTTCTGAGGAGCTGGTTGTGCTACTTGCCGAGCCGGAGCCACCGAAGTGGGTTTTTACCGAGGCGGCGCAGCGTTCTTGCGACGAGCAGGTAATGGCTTACTTGTTTACGCACCCGAAAGCGCCACCTGAATTACTAAGGCGAGCGGTCGGGACTTACCCCAACCGCTTGGAGCGTTTTCAACATCACGTAGCCGCTCATAGCGGGTCGCGCCCGACCCTTAAAGCGGTACTGAGCCAAGTAATACCGGAGGGTGTCGATATTAGACTCTCTCCTTTACGCCAGCGACTGCTGGCGCACGCGTTGCCCCCAGCCTGTCTTCTTAGACTCGGGCTGCATGTGGGTTTCCGGTCGTCGATAACGGTAAGAAGACAGCGGGTCAAAGAGGCCTTGGGGGACGACGCCGTTTGGACACCGAACTCGACCTTTTCAAAGCCGCCTCGCAGCTACAGCTGGGCGGCACAATTTCTGTTGCTCGGCGATTTCCTGTATTACCTCACGCTCAAGGAAACGGTTGACGTTCGCGGGTTACCTGTACTCGCCAAAATCGCTTTGGTGCTCAGTAACCACCAGCCGATAGAGCCTCACCTCAACGATGCCGACGTGCGGGTTCACTTGGCAGCAAAGGAGCGAAAAAGTGGAACGCATCTTAACTTGGCGTGAGCTAAGTCACGTCGTCAAAGCGTATGAAACGCGTCATAACCATCTGGAGCTGAAGCGCTTTTGTAACCGCTACTATCCGAGAGCATCCAGGGTCGTCGTAAACACGGTGCAAGAGTACGACGACGAAAGTTATTACACCACGCTCGACCTGAGTAACCTCACGGCCTACGACGGTAATAAAGCGCTCCAGGTACCGGGCGACGAGGTCGACCTGCTGGTTCTGCTCGCAGAATCTCCCGGCCTGCAAGAGTCCATAGAGTCCGCCAGACCTGAGGAGCCGCTCGAGTGGTTTACGGACATCTATTACACCGAGGCGTCCGACCTCGATTTGTGCCCTGATTCAGATGACTACAACCTCGAGGTCGATCTTCTGAGACCACCCCCTTTACCCAAGGTCGTCTACGTCAAGGAAGGAGCCGAGAGTGCCGTACCTGCTGATGAGTAGATGCTATGACTACGACGACGAATATAGCTATGAGCAAGACGGCGGCTATCCCCAACTCGTGTTTGCCGACGACCAGCACGATGAGGCTATCGCTGAACTGGTGGCGCGGCAAAGGCAGGACTAGCCGAACTGCACGCCCCTCAATACCTATTACCAGGATCAGACGCTCGCCGACCTCTCGTCGAGTGGGGTGGACGATGACGCGCTTGCTGCAGGTATCAGCGCAATTTTGAACGAACCTCTGAGCGCCGCCGCGCTGCTCAAGCTTGACTTTACCGTGCGTACCCTTTCTGAGGCGCAGCGGCACACCATCGGCGTCATGCTCGACTTCGTGGGGACGAGTTACCTCGAGCACGCGCCCTTCTATAAAGGAGATTAAGGTGGCCCATCCTTATCATCACGCCGTCTCGAGCGCGAAACGTTTCGGCGGTGCAGCCGACGACTACCAGGCGTTGCATAGCTGGTTCGACGCCACCAAAGCCCATATTGCCGACGCCCGCCACCGAGTCTTACGGCATCACAGTTTCGGTATCTTTATCGCCGAACAGAAATTCGGGTTGACGATCATGAACTCGAGTGGCAACCAAATCCCCACACGAGCCGTAGCTGAACAACATGTGCAGGAGGACTTTTCGTTTATTCCCAGCGTGCAGCAGTGTTTACAAAAGCTCACGATGAACCCGTGGTTGCTCAAACATTACCGGGACGACACCCCCAGCGTTCAGTCCCAGCGGAGCGTAAAACATTTTGGCAATCAGCCAGAGGCTTACTTGCCTGTCCACGCGTTTCTCGAAAGCTCTCGGCTACATCTCTCCGACGCCCGCCATAGAGTCTTGCTACACACCACGTTCGGCGTGCAGACGGTCGAGGAGGTGTTTGGGCTTACCGTTGAGGGTGTCCCTACCCGGCTCGTTGCCGAAGCTCATATCAGGGCCGACCTGGGCTTTGTCCCGACGGTCGAGGAAGCTTTTGACGGCCTCGCTTTAGAACCGTGGCTCTACCGGGGGGCGCAGGCGCTAACCAAACGCCAGGGTCGGCGGGTACCCGCATCATCCTGACCCGGCGGGCGTCAACTAACCCGACCAGGATCAACCCCACCAGTTGGGTCAAAACAGATGACCTCCTAGGCGTCCCAGGGATCGAAAACTTTAACGGGTAGCGTGGTAACGTCGCGAGTATTACGTGTTACCAAAACAAGGTCAAACGTCACAGCCGTTGCCGCCAAGAGCGAATCTAGAAGCGCAGGCGGACGGCCCTGCTTAAGTGCCTCACCTGTTAGTCGTCCCCAGGTTTGCAAGACCCGTTCATCCAAACTCAAGATTTGGCCCGTGTAGGTTTGGCGGAGCGTTTCAAGCCAGCTCCGGTAACGTTCGGCACGCTGGGTAGAACCGAGACGCGTGATCCCTTGTTCGATTTCACCCAGCGTAATAACCGACAGATAGGTCTCGGCAAGGTCTTGGAAACTTAGCCAATTACCGACAGCGATATTGGGATTGGGTTTGGTCGCTTCGGACACAACGTTTGTGTCGAGCAGACATCTCACTCGAAACGAGTTACAGGTACAGGCGTACGGTCACGCTCGAGACCGAGCTCGGTAAGGTCGGGTCCACCCTTCAGGGCCTCACGTACCGAGCGTTTCCCACCGGTGAGTTCAAGGTACCGAAGATAGTCGAGTACCACGGCAACCTCCTTGCCGTGTTTGGTGACGACCTGCGCCTCACCCGCTTGCGCGTTTTGCACAAGTTCGCTAAAACGACTTTTCGCCTCTTGCAACTGCCATGCTTTCACCTTGCGTCTCTTGACTAGTCTAGTCAGATTCTACCACAACACCGCCTGAGATCTTTGAAAAACGTCTTGATGACGTAAAGGGTCACGCGAGAGGGTGGTGAGCATGATCAAAGCGATGGTAATGGCTCACCGAAGTCTGAACCGTGAAGCAGCAATGCTAGCCCCCAAAGACGCATCTCACGATGCAGCCGCCTGGGCGGAGGTCGTTATGTTCAGAGAGGTTCGTGGGTGCTTGTTTCGTTCCGAGGCGCAGTGCCTCGTCAACACCGTCAACTGCGTGGGGCCGATGGGCCGCGGGATAGCGCTTGAATTCAAGAACCGCTATCCCGCGATGTACGCGGCGTACCGCGACGTCTGCAAGCGGGAGCTGCTGCGCCCCGGCATGATCTTGCCCTACACCGGGGCGGATCGGCTGATTCTCAACTTCGCCGTCAAAGGCCATTGGCGCAACGCCAGCACGCACGCCTGGGTCGAGGACTGTTTGCGGCGGTTCGTCGCCAACTACGAGCGCCTGGGGGTTGCCTCGGTGGCCCTGCCCCGGCTCGGCGCTGAAAACGGCTGGATCGCCTGGGAGCCCACGTACGCGCTGATCTGCGAGTATCTGGGCGAGCTGCCTATCGACGTGGAGCTCGTCCACTTCGACCCGCAGGCTACCCACAATTCCCCTTTGCGGTAAGCGTATCGGCGGCGGCTCCCGTGGGGGCCGCACTTTCTTCTCTACGCCGAGGCTAAGCCACGACCCACTCGAGCTCTTGATGACGAACGCTAAAGGAGGTACTGGATGAAGGTGCAGATCAAGAGTCTCTTCACCGGTCGACTCAACACGGTGGACTTGCCGGTGACGCCTGGGCAACTCGCTCGCTGGCAAGAGGGTGAAGCGCCGCTCGTCGCCATGCCGGGGCTGAACCCCGACCAACTCGAGTTTCTGGTCTAGGGCATGACGCCCGCCGAGCGGCTCGAGCGGTTCGGACCCCTCGCTATGTCCGTTTCGCAACCACGATCAGGACGCAGTCAAAAAACGCGCGCTTTCGCTCGCAGCCGAGAGCCAGGAGGTAGACGATGGATTTAGTCATGGCTTCGTTCGACACCAGCCTTGCAGAAGCAGAGGCACTACTAGCGGGGTTTACCAGCCACTTCGACGACGGTGAGATCGTACGCACCGTATGGGTGGAAGGAACCTTAAACGAGAAGGCTGCGGCGAAGCGACTGCTAGACGCTCACGGCTTTGTCAGCACCTGCCGTACATACAAACGCCCCCTCTGGCAGTTGGCTCAAACCGAGAGACACTTCGGTTTCAGCCCTGCCTAGAACGTCGGTCACGCTCAGGCTGGGTCGGCAATCCCCAAACAACAAACGCACCGGTTCCGGTGCAGACAAACGCAAACGATAGGAGGGTGGATAGGCGTCGGTAGTCGAGAGGGTGAGCAAGTAAATCTGGTGTCGACAGGAAAGGGCAGAAAACCCGTCATGGGTTAGTAACCCCCGGTACTGCCAGAAGACGCCCTACTTACTCAGCTATGCGCTCGAGCACAAGGGGACCCAGGTCCATAAGAACGCACCTTAACGGTGCAGCCAGAACTCAGCCGAGAGATACTCGGTCAGTAACTCCTTGGAGGAGACCATGTTAGGAATCAACACCACGCACTACGTCGGCAGCATCACCAGCAAACCCGATCTCAAGTACACCCCCGGCGGCATGGCTATTCTGGAACTCACGGTAGCCGGTCGCACCGAGGTCGTCACCGCCGATGGCGCGGTCAAGAACCCTTCGTTTTACAACCGCTGCAAGTGCTTCGGCAAATACGCCGAGACGCTCGCGGAAAGCGTAGAGCAGGGCCAGGTAGTCAGCGTCCACGGTCGCCTCGAGCACCGCACGTACGACGTCGAGGGTGGCGGGCGGCGCTCTACCGTGGAGACGGTGATCGAGACCATCCAGACGCTTTCCGGGAACTTCGTGCTCGAAGACGACGCCAAGGGTCAGCCGGTTCTGGTAGGCGGCCTCAACACCGCTACTCTTGGGGGCAACTTGACCAAAGACGCCGAGCTGAAGTCCTTCCCGACCGGCAACAGCGTTGTACGGCTTTCGGTCGCGGTCAACGAACGTTACGTCTCGAAAGGAGAAGTGGGCGAAAAGGTCGGCTTCTTCGACGTGCAGGCGTGGGGCGAACTGGCTAACGCACTCGCCGAGGGTGCCAAGGGTCACGGCGTCATCGGTGTGGGCCGGGTGGTCAACGAGAGCTGGGAGGACAAAGACGGCAACAAACGCTACGGCACCAAGATCGACATGGAGCGGGCGTACTTCGTCGCGGGTGGGTCAGCTAAAACCACCCGCGAGTCTAGGCCGCAGCGGGCGCAGAAGCAGCAGCCTCACATCCCGGTAGACGAGGAGTTTCCAGCCGAACAAGACCTGCCTTTTTAGACCCCTTCAGGGCTACTCCACATAAGGAGTAGCCCTATTTTCATGACCCCGGCCATTAGCGAAAAAGGATGAGTTAAAACGCATACTGACAGAAACTAAATTGCGACCGTGAAAAAGCGTGCCTCTGAATTTCGAGCGTTTAAGCGTCGTGAACGACGTTTCCTTCACCTGCGCGACCGACCCCTCAACCCTCGGTCCCGCCGCGCCGTGCTCACGCTCCTTTCCTCTAGCGGGCAGCGTGCTGAAAATGTACAGGCTAAAAGCTTAACAGCCCGGTAGAATCTTCTAACCTCTACGCTCGTCCCAAGGAGGTTCACGTGAACCACTCACGGCAGGTTAGCTCGAGGAGATTACGCGGCTCGAGCACGCATCGCCCCAAGCCTGTATCCATAACCTCACCCCGGCAGTCGCCGATCACCGACATCAGGACGCTCACCCGGCTGGTGTTCGAGAGCTACCAGCACAGCTACGCCCAGTCGAGCCCCAAGGTGCAGCGGCGGTACAAAAAACTGATACACGATCTGGCGGAGTCTAAAACGAGTTGACCTAGAGCTGATCAACGCAAAAAGCTGCCCCGAGGTGACTCGGGGCTTTTTTCGTGACGTTGGTAGTTAGGCTGCGGCCAGGGCAACGTTGTTATGCGTCCCCAAACGGGCGAGCGCCCGGTTGATGCTGGGGCCATAGATAAAGCCGAGGACAGCGCCAATACCGGGTGAAAGAGCTAAAAACGTACAGATCATCTCAAACCTCCTTCAGCTAAAAGCGTAGACGAGAATCGACCCTTACGGGTGAGAGTCAGGCTACATAGGTTCAGAACCTCGTCCAGCACGCTGCAAACCTTTAACAGCCCGGGGATTAAGAGGAGCTTATAGGCTGAGGGTACGTTCAAGAGAGGAGGCGTACCCTAGCCGCTAAACACCCCTATACGCTCAAGTACGGGAAAAGCCGTCAGAGAGACCACTGACGGCTTCACCGACAGAAAGGACAGCCCGACCATTTCCCCCTTGCGATTCACCCCCCAAAGCCAAGCTCACACCGAAAGGAGTAGAAAGGCCCGGCCCTTTTCGGGTGTACAGCTTTTTACCCGAAAAGGACGCGCGCCAGCCGATGGGTGCCGTTTAATTAAGGGAAACGGCACTTTTTTCGGAACCCCTCGGTCCCGGCGTTCCGAAAAGATGAGACCATGATCAATCTAAAAGAGTTACAGTACCTGCTTTTACTCTACAAGCTCGAGGCCCTAACTGCTCCCCGGCATAGGTCGGTAAAGCAAGGAAAGGTCGATGCGTGCCTTGACCGGCTGGAAGACGAACGTGGCTTAGTGTCCGCAATAGACCTCTACGCGTCACTTAAAGACGCCGATCAAGGGGTCGGGACGCGGGATCCCCCCTCCCGTCATCCCTTTTAAGGATGCCCTCGAAGGCTTGAAGCCACGACCCGTACACCTCAACAAGCAACCCCCTTACTCAGACGCCAATCTTGACAAGGGGGTGCTGACCCGCTCCAGGAGACTTCATTGAAACGAGTTCACTTAAGCTACACCTTTTTTGCTTCACTTTTGTTAGCCATTTCACTCTCGGCTTGTGGGTTGCAAACCCCTCAAGTAGAAGACGTCACCCTCACCACCCAGAGCGCCGCGCCCGAGATGCGGGTACGCTCCGTCTCCCTCAGTTCCGATACCCGCAGCTGGCTTTCAGAGATCAAAGGCACTACGAACTACCGTTCAAAGACCAGCACCTACAGCTTGGAGTGCCTCGCCGGGAGCGGACGCGTTCAGGACTTGTCACGCCACCTCAACTTGCAACTGACGAGCGTGCTCGCCGCCTTGAGACCCACGGGCGACCGCGATCTGCTGGAAAAAGTCTACGTGGTGATGCAGCGCGAACGGGGGACGCTCAGAGACACCAACCGTGACGGCTACCTCGACTGGCGCTACGTGCCGGGGGCGAAAAGTGCAGGAAGCCTGGACTGGACCGACAAACACGTGATGGAAGAGATCATGGCGCACAGCATCGTGGCGCAAGCGGCGTACGCGTTCAAACTCAACAGCGGGGTAGACCGCAAATACGCTGAAGCCGCCTCGTTCTGGACGGGATACCTCACGAACCACTACGAAGCCAAGTGGCGCAAGCGGACGGGGAAGAGGAGCGGCTACCCGATTATCGAAAAACCTTTGTTCCATCCGTACGTCAACAACACGCGTTACCACCACTACATGTACAAGCTCACCGGCAACAGCGCCTACAAGCAAGAGCGCGACCGCCAGGTGAGAATCATCAAACGTCACCTGTTACCGACTAACGGGGCGTTGGTGTGGACCCACTCCGTCAACGAGCTCAGGCACGACCGGCGTCTCAGTATGGGTTGGGACTACCAGCCCGTGGGCTATACCGGCGAGTCGATGTCGGTACTTGCCGATCTGGGGCTCGAGGGCGTCTTAAATGAAAGCACCATGCGCGGAATTGCCAAAACTCTGGCGGTCAAGATGCTCGACGACAAGAGCAGCAAGGGCGTCATGGCGGGCGACGTGGGCGATTCGCAAAAGGGGAGCTACTACATTCCGTATCTCAAGAAGCGCATGACCTTGACCTCACCTGGATACGACCGGGGAACCATCGGCACCTTCAACAGCAGAGGCTACGCCCTGCTAGCGCCGTGGGACAGCAGCGGCGAGATCGCGCGCAAGGCGGCGGCGTATCACAAAGCCAGAGGTGGCTGGACGATCTCCCCGGCGGGCGTAGTGCTGGCCAGGGGATTTTATCCTTGAGGCAGACGCACAGTTGACGTCGTGCTCAGAGTGCATCACGAAACGCACTGCCTAGTCTTCAAATCAGGCAGTGCGCGATTCCGCTTCCTAGTGGGATTTGTTCGACCTATCGTGGCGAGGCGGCGGTGTCGTATGCCCGGCGCAATCTCGGCCGGAAGCGGCTGAGCATATACAGACGAATTACTGACAACCAAAACGCGGAGAACTACACCACCTGCCAACTCCAGCACCTTGGCATATGGGTACGGCAAAAGGAACTAAAAATGCGAGAGGGTATACCCTCTCGCACGGTTTTGACAACTAAAACTTATTGCCCGGGTACAAGTACCGCGTCGATTACATGAACCACACCGTTGCCCGCCTGAAGGTCTGTCGTCGTGACTGTGGCGTTACCGTTGATTACTACGCTCTCGCCGTCCAAACTTACGCTGATAGGCGCGCCGTTGACGGTCTCGACCTCGGCGGTACCACCAGCACTATCAACAGCTCCGAGAACATCTGCCGCTAGAAGCTGCTGCGGAACTACGTGGTAGGTGAGGATGTCGGCGAGGTCTTCGCGCGCCAAAAGCTCTTCGGCAGTAATCCCAAGCTCACCCAAAAGGGCTTCAAATGCAGCGTTCGTAGGCGCAAACACCGTAAACGGCCCCTCACCTTGAAGAGTTTCAACCAAACCAGCGGTATCGAGCGCCGTCACCAAAATGCTGAAGTTTTCGTCGCTCGTGGCGATATCTACGACGGTCGCGGGCATCTCTGCGCCACCCGACATCATGCCTCCCGTTTCGGTCTGTGCGAGTACGGTCGTGGCGAGTAAGCCAAAGGTTAAAGCCGCAGTTAATGTAAGTCTTTTCATGTTCGTTTGCCTCCATAAATGTGCCGTAAGCTTGGTACGGCTCCTTGCGAGCCCTAAGCAGGAGTACAAGAGTTTGGTTTCCCGTACAGTTTCAACAGTAAACTATTACGGGGGTAGGGGATTAGGGTCATAGTTACAAAGCCTAGCAAGCCTTTCCTTATTCCGTTGGCGCATTTGTTCGTGAGGCCACTCTCAAACTGTCTTACTACGCCAGAAAGGTTTTGTTATGAAACGAATTGTTGGGCAGAGCGAGACGCCGCCGGACGCGACTATACTAGCCTGCGTTCAACGTTTGATGGACGTGGTGCCTCACGTGATGCAGGTTTTTCGTGAAGAGATGCGAAGCCACCGGGGTGCCGAGTTTTCCGTCCCCGAGTTTCGCACGCTCAGCTATATCGAACGTCATCACGGTACGTCGCTGGTAAGCGTAACCGAACACATCGGGCTAAGTAAAGCGTCGCTGTCTAAGATCGTGTCACGGCTCGAGGAAAAGGGTTTGATCCGCAGGGGCGCGGCGTCGGTTGACAAAAGACGGCACACTTTAGGTTTAACAGCCCACGGTCGGCGCACCCTCGAGCACGCCGAAGAAGCCACCATTCGCTCTATCGCCGGACGGCTGACCCATCTGAGCCGACAAGACCTGCGGCTCGTGACGCAAGCCCTCACGCTGCTGGAAAAGCCGTTCGCCGGATAATCCCCAGGTTACGTTCCTTAGCTTCTACCACACCCTGTCCGTAATCAGTAGGTAGGGGTTTTCAGCGTCCCAGTCGCAGGTCAGGTACGACTCACCGGCGTAGATACCTAAGTGGAGATGCGGCGGCGTGGAAACTGCGTTGCCCGTATTGCCGACGTAACCCAAAAGCGTGTCCGGAGTGACGTATTGCCCCTCGGTCAGCGTTTCAGCGAAGCCCGCAAGATGGGCGTAGTAGTAGCGTGTTCCGCCGCCACCGATCACCGATACGATATTGCCGCCGACCGGGTTTGAGCCGATGCGCTGCACGTAACCCGGCGTCGCGGAATAGACCGCTGTCCCTTCAGGCGCAAAGATGTCGGTGCCTTCATGTGTGCGCCCTTCATCTCGAGCTGCCCCCCAGGTGTCGCTGACCTGCGCCATCGACACGCCCTCGACGGGCATCAGCACCTCAGCGTCGCGCAGGGGTGCCACCGCCGCCAGAAATTCCGGAAACAGCGCGCGGTAGGCGCTTCTCAGAGCGTATTCAGTCCGCCACTCCGGCGTTTGACGCGACGGCAGTTCTGAACTGCGCGGCCCGTCGTTGTCCCTCTCGGGCTCGACCGTGCAGGCGGTTTGCCGGATTTTGTCCGCACGCGGATTAACTGGACCTGGAGCAGCACCGACCTGCGGCACCTGCTGGGCACCGGCAGATGTGAACAAGAGCGTGGTGACGAACAAAAGAAAGTAGGGTCGCATACCTCAAAATAAGGTTATCTCATGAATAAATTCCGTAACCGTCTACCCGTTTCCTTACAAAGACTCATTGCCATCGGGACACAATTTGTTTCCAACGCCCACACCGCTCAGACGCCTGAAATTGCGGGGCATAAATTATGTGGAGGCAAGAGGAGCCTCGTCTTAATAGGAGCCACGTCACAAGCGCTGGGTAGGCCCTCCGTCAATTTGACCGAATCCGACTGAAGCGTGATATCGCCCTTTATACCCTCCTCAAGTGGTGACAGTTTCTCCATATTGCGCCCGGTGTAGCCTTGCGTAAAGGCCGTCCGCAGCCAGCAGTTCACGGTGACTGCCCACCTCCAAAATGCGCCCGCGCCGCATCACCACGATGCGGTCGCAGTGCTCGATGGTCGATAAACGGTGCGCGATCACGAGGCTCGTACGCCCCTGCATGAGTTTGGCGAGCGCGGCTTGCAGCTTGACTTCGGTTTCGGTGTCGACGTTCGCCGTCGCCTCGTCCAAAACCAGCACGATGTCGGGATTTTGGATGAGCGCCCGCGCAAAGGCCAGCAGCTGCTTTTGTCCGGTCGAAAGGGTCGCGCCGCGCTCGCGCACCTCGGTGTCGTAGCCGTTCGGCAGCTTGCGGATAAAGTCGTCCGCACCGACGAAGCGGCAGACCTCCTCGAGCCTCGCCCGCGTCACCGCCGTATCCCCCAAAGTGAGGTTCGTAGCTACGGTGCCTGCAAACAAAAACGGGTCTTGCAACACTACCCCGACGTGCCGCCGCAGCTCATTTTGATTGTAGTCGCGCACGTCCACGCCGTCGAGGGAGACCTGCCCGCGCTGCACGTCGTAAAAGCGTGATAGGAGGCTGATGACGCTCGTCTTACCTGCCCCGGTCGCGCCGACGAGCGCCACCGACTCGCCCGGGCGCACGTGGAGGTCGATGCCGCGCAGCACCCAGTCTTCATCTCGGGGTGTTTGACCGGGAGGCTGGTAGCTGAACCAGACATCGCTGAAGACGACCTCGCCGCGAAACCGCCTGACAGGTTGTGCGTTCGGCCCGTCGGTGACGGTTTCAGGTTCGTCCAAAACGCTGTAGATACGTTCGGCGGAGGCGAAGGCGGCCTGAAGGATGTTAAACCTGTCGGCGAGTTCTTGGAGCGGGACGAAAAGGCGGCGGAGCAGCTCGAGCATCGCCACCAGGATGCCTATCGTTAGACCGCTGGGGTCGCCCAAGGTCCGAAGTCCGCCGTACCAGAGCGTGAGCGCCACCCCGAACTCGGCGATCAACCCGACGACCGGGTAAAAAAAGCTGAACCAGCGGATCGCCTCGACGTTCGCGCCGAGAAGCTCCGCATTTAAGCGGCTGAATATCTGGTGGTTACGCGCCTCACGGTTGAAAAGCTGAACGGTTGTCATCCCGGAAAGGTTTTCGTTCAGGTTGGTGTTGACGACGGCCTGGAGCGTGCGTGCCTGCCGAAAAGCGTCGCGGAGTTTCGTCCGCAGATACCCCGTGACGACGACCATCACCGGTAGCACCGAGAGCGCCACCAGCCCGACCTCGAGGTGGTAAAAGAGCAGCGCCCCGGCAAAGATCAAGATCAAAAACAGGTCTTGCACCATCCCGACCAAGCCTTGCGTTAAAAACTGATTGATGGCGTCCACATCGCTCGTCACCCGGGTCATCAGACGACCGACCGGGTTCTGGTCGAAATAACCCACGCTGAGCCGCTGAAACTTGGCAAATAAGGTTCGGCGCAGGTCCCTAACGACCCGCTGGCTGAGTCCGGCGAGCAGGTAGCCTTGCAGGTAACGGAGGCCGAACGACGCCACGCCGAGCCCGGCGAAAAGGAATGCGATTTGCACCAGGTTGGCGTAGCGCGCCTCCGGGCTGAGCGCGGCAAACTGCCCGACTGGGGCCAGCGACTCGTCGACGGCGCGGCGGAGCAGATTGATCATCACGGTGTCGATCAGCGCAAAGGCGAGCAGCGTGACCAGCGCCACCGACGTGACTCGCCAGTAAGGTCGCACCTCGGCGAGCAGCCTTCGGAAAAGCTGAGTGTCGAAGTCCTTCGGAGGTTCCTCTGGAACGTGCGTCACCGGCGCTTCCGTTCACCCTCCGCCACGTCCTCGTCGGCTAGAGTGGGCGCGGCGCGCTGCCGACGCTCGAGCGCCGCGTAGCGCCCACCCTGCGCCAGCAGTTCCCGGTGGGTTCCGCGTTCTACGATGCGTCCGTCCTCTAACACGATGATCTGATCCGTTTCGCGCAACGTCGAGGCGCGGTGGCTGACCAGCAGCGTGGTGCGGCCCTGCATGGTCTCGCGCAAGCCGTGCAGGATACGGCTCTCGGTCTCGGTATCGACCGCCGAGAGGGCGTCGTCTAGAACCAGGATGCTCGGCTCGCGGGCCACGGCGCGGGCGATGGCGGTGCGCCCGCGCTGACCCCCCGAGAGCGTCACGCCGCGCTCGCCCAACGATGTCCCGAACCCCGCCGGAAAGCTCTCGACATCTCCGGTCAGCGCAGAGAGCGCCGCCGCGCGTTCGACCCGTGCCGAGTCCGGAACCTGATCGCCGGTGAGAGCGCGCGACCCTGGCAGTCCGAACGCGATATTTTCGGCAATCGTATCCGAGAATAAAAACGGCTCCTGCGCGACGACCGCTACGTGATCGCGGAGGCTCGACAGCGGCAATTCACGGAGGTCTACCCCGTCGAGTAATACTGCGCCGGAAGACGGGTCGAACTGCCGAGTCAGGAGATCGCAGAGGAGCGTTTTACCCGACCCGGTACGTCCGGTAACGCCGAGGCTCGAGCCCGCTGGAAGGTGCAAGTTGACGTCTTTCAAGACCAGCTGCCCGCCCAGGGTGAGCGAGACGTGATCGAAGGTGATCGCGCCCTGTATCCGGAGTAAGTGGGGGTCCGGGGGATCCATCTTACCGGCGTCCGCATCGAGCGCCCGCACCCGCCGCTGCCCCTTGTCACGAACACGGGGCCCGGTCTTAAAAAGATCGTCGAGCCGTTCCCACGAGGTCGCGCCGCGCTGATAGATCGTTACCAAACGCCCGATGGCGACGACCGGCGTGCTAAGCATGGCGAGGTACGTGGTAAAGGCCACGTAGTCGCCGACGCTCATATCTGCAAAGATCACCAGCTGCCCCCCGTAAAGGAGGAGAATAAGCGACGCCAGCGCCATCAAGAGTCCCATAATGGCGGCGAGCGGCGCTTCGACTCGGGCCAAACCCAAGTTGAGCTCGAGATACTCGTCGTTGAGCGCGTTGAAGGCTGCCAACTCGCGCGCCTCGAGGGCGTAGCCGCGCACCACCCGCGCGCCCGAAAAGTTCTCCTGCGTTTTGGCGGCGATTTCAGAGAGTTTTTCCTGCGCCGCCCCGAACCGCACCGCGACGAGTCGCCGCAAGTAGGCTACGATCCCGATCATCAGCGGAACCGTAGCGGCGACGAGCCCACCCAAACGGGGCTCGAGGGCGATCATCGCTACGAGCGCCGCGACCGCCAGCAGGATCACGCGGCTGCCCATATTAAGACCCGGCCCCAGCATGTCCCGCACGCTCAACAGGTCACTCGCCAGACGGTTCATCACGTCGCCGGTACGGGCGCGGTCGTAAAACGCCCGGTCGAGATGAGCGAGATGGCTATAGAGGTCGCTCCGCAGCTCGGCCTCGATCTGCCTGCTCGCCACGATCATCTGGCGGCGCTGCAAAAGGTTAAACACCGCCGAGGTCAACGCCACCCCACCGAGCAGCAGCGCGTAACGGCTGAGACTACCAAACGTCGCTTCGCCCCGGTTGAGCAGGTCGATAGCCCGACCTAAAAAGCGCGGCAGTAGCGTGGTAAAGATCACAACCATCAGGACGGCGGCGGAACCGACCACATATTGCAGACGGTGACGGCGCAAGTAGGGTGCGATATCACGGTAGAACTTGAGCAAAGAGACCTCTGGAAACCGAAACGGTTTTTGGATTAGCTGAAACGCAACATAGCCACACTGACGACTTGCTCTAAACGAGCGCATATGAGTTTAACACCACGTTCACACATCAGTTTGCCTTACACCTGTAACTTCTGTCTCGTACTTAGGCTTAGAATGTAAATTAGGTTTATGTCACCTAACTCGTAAAATTAGTGCCGCTTTCATGTGCGACAAAGCTCAGCACTTTTGTTACGTTTTGGGCAAACAAAGAGCCCGCTCGAGGGGGGCTTCGGCTCCTCGGCGGGCTGAATCTGCAACCCAATCAGCGAGATACCGTTTCCAAATTATGCTGAGGCTCCAATGGATTGACATTAAGCCTTTTGGACAAGGGCGTTTACACCTTCAAACAGGCAGAGGATTGAATTGGAAAACAGTATCTCAGCGAGAGCGTCTCTGTAGACCGCAGACCCCGTAACAGGCAGCTTCGCGGCTCGCAGATCAGGACGTCGAGATCGTAGTAAGCCAGTTGCGCCGACCACTTACTTTATCGGCGACTAGACGCCCGTCGTTCTCAATCCTTCGACCAACACCTTAAGTGCTCTTGGACGCGCCCTGAACATCACGGGGGCGCGTAAGATGAGGCGATCATCACAGTGTATATGGATTCCTGCGGGCGCTTCTAAATGAACCTCTCGGGCCGTGAAAACGTGGACTTTAGGTAACGTTTGCAGCATCTGTATCCAGGTTGCTTGGGCGTAACGCCACCACTCTTTGCGCGTCAGCGCCTCTACCAGCACGACGTTCAACCTTCCATCGGTCATCCGTGCTCCCGCTGCGACCGAGATAGCCGTGCCGACTCTATACGAGTTGGCGACTAAGCAGAGGCTCAACTCTTTGTCGTAGGGTTTCCCATCGATGGTGAGTCGCACCGGGTAGGCGCGGTTTGCCAAGAAAAGCCGTGAGGTGGCGTAAAGGGTACGTAACGCTCTTTTGCGCCCGTCGGTACCGGTGAAGGCCACAAAATCCGCTAATAACCCTGCTCCGGCAGCCTCGGTGTAAAGGTGGCTGCCCACCTGCCCGAGGTCGACCTCGCTGACCGAGCCCTCCCACAAAAGTCGTAACGCTGCGTGCAGGTCACGCGGGATGTTGAGTGCTGCGGCGAAGTTGTTAAAGGTACCCAGGGGAAGAATAGCGAGGGCCGTTTCTGTATAAGCGAGCTCGGGTACCGCGCGGGCGACGGTACCGTCACCGCCTGCAACGGCGACGCGGCGGACACCGGCGTGTACCAAGCGGCGCAGATGACCACGCATCTCCGTTTCACTGCGCGTAATGATGATGTCAGCTTGACGTCCCATCAATCCGACGAGATGGTGGAGCTGCTCGACGCGGGCGCGGGGTTGCGGCGCACCGGCCCGACCATTGACCAAAATGGTTACGAGCTGGGCTGGCGGGCTGGGCTGCGGTTTCCACGCCAGCGGGACAGGGTGTTCGTCACGGTGCGGCACACCGACCAGCTTAACGTTTCGCCGTAAAGCTTGCCTGCCTCTGCTAATAGACAGCCGGATTGCTTGCTTTGATCTGCCCCTACATAATCGTACCGGCAAAGAAGACGACTGAACAGCGACGATCTGTTACGACGTCCTCGCTGAGGGAGTGAGCCTCGAGCAGTTGGGTTACGCAGGCATTTGCTTAAGCTCTAAGTACATAGGTTCGACGGTGGTCTCTATTAGCTGCATCTCTACCTTATCGGCGATAGGGTTGCAGCTCTTTAACTTTCATCGTGTGACGCTCTCGAGGTGCGACAGACCACGACAGGCTACAGTTGCGTGTGTGTTGGTCAGCTTCCCGTCAGCGACCCGGAGTGTGCCTTGAACAAATCCTCAACCCGGCTAAGCTCCCAAGAGCGGGCCAAGACGTTTTTTCATCCCCTCTGGCGCACTCAGCTTCCGCTCCCACGGATGATCACGTTCGCTGTGCTTGCTCCCGTCTCGGTTCTCTTTTTGGCCCTACCGCTACAGCAGCTCATACCGATGAGTGAACTTCTCCGCGACCCCAATGCGACTGCCTATGACGCTCAGAACAGGGTGATGTTCTACCGTGGCACGATCTCGAGCGAAGGCATCTTGCTCTGGTGGGCTGCGGCCAGCGTCTACGCTTTCGCTGCGTACCTCTACCGCCCGCGTTCCGGAATAGCTGCGTTCAGCCCGCCACGCGTGTTCCTGGGTTATATGGCGGTTTTGACGGGCCTGCTGGCGCTCGATGACCTGTTTATGATTCATGAGGAGCTGCTGCCCGTCCATCTAGGTATCCCCGAAGTCTCGGTGTACGTTCTCTACGGCGTCCTGGTGGTGGGGCTGGCTATGTTCGTTCTCGTGCTGCTGAACACCGACTTTTTGGTGCTCGGGTTGGCACTAGGCTTTTTTGCGTTCTCGATGGTGACGGATATGGGCTTATTGCACGCTTTGGTCAGCCTACCTGACGGGGCTTTTCTGCTCGTTGAGGACTTGACGAAAATGCTCGGCATCGTCTGCTGGTTCATCTTCTCGTTGCGAACCTCTGCCTGCCTGTTGAGGCGTGACGCTTCAACCTGATCGCATCGAACCTTCCAGCCCTATGCGGCAACCTGGCTCTTGTCTCTTCTATCGCGCGCTTCGATAACGGTGCTTCTCTGAACCTCGAGCATCCAAAGAGGTGACTGTTCAAAAACTTCAGCCAATACGAAAGCTACGTCCGCAGTGAGAATTTGCTCACCGCTAAGGAGTCGAATCACAAAGTCCTGCTCAAGGTTTGTTACTTCGGCAAGCTGAAGTACGCTGAGCTTGTTCGCTTCGAGCAGCGTACCAAGGTAATGACCAAAGTTGTCCGGCGTTGAGCACAGCTGCACTAAATATCCCCATTTCAAAACTGCTTAATCCCTCTAAGCATCTCTTTGGGTATACCCGCTTTACTCTCGATCATACTGTGCAATAGTTTACATGAAGTTTTCATAACCTCTTCATGGTTTCTTCATAAATGCCGAAGCCATAACGCGAGGGCATGGGTCACGTAGAGAGGGATTGTCTCAAGTTCGTGCAGTAGGTGCTCTGGCATTTTGGGGTAGTTACCTGATTAGAAAATTCCTTTCGCTAACGCGCTTTCAATCGGCAACTAATATTGACCCGCTAAAACGGAAGAAGTAGAAACAAGCCACTGGACCGTGCTTGGTCTTAGCTTCCTGCCCTATGGACGTCGCCACAAACTTCGGAGGTCTCTAGCACGCGGAGCACACAATGGTTAGTCGGCAAAGTGTAAGGGGTGTGACCGCTACAGTTGCACTTATTTTCTGTCTTGTACCTGTTCTTGGCCGAGTGCAGGCTGCGGCACCCTTGGCAACAGCATCGCCCGCCCTCGCCCACAAAGTAGCGGTAGGCGATCACAACCTCTACATCAGCTGCTCAGGCAAGGGGGGCAGCCCGACGGTCGTAATGGAGGCGGGCTACGGCGACACCTCCGAGGTCTGGGCCGAGGTTCAGCCAGGGGTAGCGGCATTCACCCAGGTATGCTTCTACGCCCGGCGACCCGGTAGCGTCGATCCCTATCGGCGACCAAAGCTGTTAGACTTGTCGGGTCGCTACCAAGCAGCCATCTTCATGGTGGCAGGAAAGCGTGAGATATGGGCGGAGCAGTCAGGTCAGGACTTATTTCAGCAGTCATCAGTCTTATCGCCACCTTTATCATGACGCTGATCATCCCGACCGACGACCCCACCTGGGCGCTGATCGCGGTTGTCGCCGCCGGTTTCTTCTCCGGCTTATTCAGCTATAATGCAGCCCGCAATAACTAATCTTAAGGACGGCCAATTCGTGAGCTTTACTGCAACCGCATACAAAGAACTCGCGCCGGGCATAGCGCGCCTACGCGTCCTATTCGTCAACACATACTTTATTGACGCGCCGGATGGCTGGGTGCTCGTAGACACGGGGCTGCCAGGCTCTGCCACGCTTATCAGACACGCAGCCGAGAAGCGCTACGGTAGAGGCGCGAGACCCCTAGCGATCCTCCTAACGCATGGGCATTTCGACCACGCGGGCTCGGTCCGCAACCTTGCCTCTTGTTGGGACGTGCCCGTCCACGCCCACCCGCTCGAGCTTCCCTACCTCACGGGTAGGTCAGACTACCCGCCGAAAGACCCGGCGGTCGGGGGTGCGCTTGCCCAGATGGCTAGGGTCTTTCCAACCTCCGGTTACAACCTGGGGCGTAGGGTGCGCGCCCTCCCCGACGACGGAAGCGTGCCTCACATGCCGGGTTGGCGTACGCTACACGTACCGGGACACACAGCTGGGCAGGTTGCGCTCTTCCGCGAGGCTGACCGGGTGCTGCTCGCGGCGGATACGCTTGCGACTGTCAACCAGGACTCGCTTCTAACCATGCTGACGATGAAAAGAGAGTTGCGCCGTCCCCCAGCACCCTTCACGACGGACTGGGAGGCGGCAAGGAACTCGATCTGGCGTTTGGCAGAACTGCACCCCGCCGTCATCGCCGCAGGACATGGCGCGCCGATGACGGGGCGAGGGCTGGCAGCACGGCTCGAGCGCTTCGGCAACAGGTTTACACCTCCGTCTCGGGGACGCTACGTTCGGGAACCTGCTCTTACAAATGATCGCGGCGTGGTCGCCGTGCCGCCGCCTGCACCCGACCCGCTGCTCGGCGTAGGAATTGGGGTGGCGCTTGCGGGCGTGGTGGGCATCGTCCTTATTACGCTCGAGCGGCGACGACGTAAGGACTAACGCCTAACAAACACTCCGCTCACCTTCTCAGACCCGAAATACAGCTTGCCGAGGGTGCGGCGGTGAAACCTGCGTCCCAACCCGAACGCCGACAGCGGCTCGGTGGTCTTCAAACGCCGTGAGGGGGAACGCTCCGGGACGAGATCGATGCCCTCTACCGCCAAGCCTTTTTTCTAGCCGTAACCCCGGTCCGCATAACGACCGACTCGGCAGGTAAGGGGACGCCGTACGTCACCCTCACCTGTTGGGGAATGGATTGCCTTCTCGAGCGCCAGGGGCGGACTGGAGTTACGCCGATTTGGTGACTCTTCTGGCATCTCGATACGCTGGTTTACTCGTGGACACCCTTTTGTATAGATGTACGGTGGTTGTGTCAACGTATTTTGGGTGGAGCTACCTTGAGCTACGACGGTTCAGCTTAGTCGTAAGTTTATATAGCCTTTTGAAGCAATTGCAGGCGACAGTTCATCCCATAAGCCAAAGCCGCGGGTCAGGTTACGGCGGCGCAGCTGTGAGGGTTCCAGATCAACTTGTGGCCACATTGTCTGGGCCGACACAATCTGGGCAACACCTCAGCTTGTTATCCAGACGCAACCTGTTGCCCATCAAGGGGCCGCCCACCGGGTTCGAGATGCAGTACAAGGTGCGTTCGGACTCCACCTGGGGAAACGCCTGCAAATCCGTGAAGGTAAATGTCGTCGGCGTCCGTACAAGACCGTACACATCCAATCGCCACTGTGCTCTGTCGATATCAGGGAGGCCTCTTTAGTAGCGGTCTCTGGAAGGCCGTGAGGAGCGCTCAGAGGACTGGCCCGACGCTTTTGTCACCTTGACGTTGGTTGCCTGCATCCCCTTCTGGCCCCGTTCGGTATCGAACTCGACCTCGTCGCCTTCGTCAAGGTTACGGTAGCCGTCGCCAGTGATGGCTGAAAAATGCACGAAGAGGTCTTCGCCGCCACCCTCCTGCTCGATGAACCCAAAACCTTTTTCGCCGTTAAACCACTTAACTTTGCCTGTTGCCATAATCGACCACAATCCGCGCCCGACGAGGTCCCTCTGCCGCTAAGTCTTACAGAGTCTGCCGGGAGCTGCCACAGTTTACTACACCTGAGCAATCTTTATTCAGGGTAGTTTAAGCGTTCGCCGATGCTGACTATCAACTGATCGGGAAGTCTCCGTTGACGAAGGAAGGCTCGAGCTGGGTACTATGGTCAAGAATGCCCTACTTCATCTTTCAAAAGCCAAAAGGCACAACCAAATGGAAGCTCTTAAATCGATTTGAAACTGATACTCAAGGCTGTGCGGCTAGGGATAGTTACGCCAAGCTATCCGAAAATGTGGTGGTCAGGATGGTCAGAGCAAATACCGAAGGGGAGGCCAGGGGAAAAGCAGGCGTTGTTTGGAACTCTTTGGCGAACGACGCAGATCGTTAAGCTTAAGAGGCTCACCAACTGGCAAACCCGTCGAGCTCACCGCCTTACTCGAGTTCGATCCGAGCGACGAACTCAGTTAATTGTCTATTCGCCCGAACGCTCTTAAAATGACCTCACATGAAGATTGAATGGTTGCTGGCCGAGCTCGACAAAGAAATACATGATTACGCCGAGCTGAGGGAACAGCTTGGCGAACTTCTTTCCGATAGCGACGAGTACACTCATGCTGAAGCCGATCTGCGTAGCCAGATCATGCGACTCAAAGTCGAGATCGATGTTGTGCTGAACGCGATAGGAGTGGCTGACAACTAACTCGTGGCCAGACCCCCTCAACGTAAAAGCTTGCCGGTTGGCAAGCTCGCTTTTTACTAAGCGTCCTAGTTTCCTTCGTCTTCGCTTTCACCGCCGTCCTCAGCTCCCTCTTCGCCACCGCCTGCACCTTCACCGAGGTTCTGAACAGCGTCATTTAGTCCATCAACCCCCTGCTGCACACCATTTACAGCGTCTTCGACAACTTGAGGGGGATTGATACTAACATCGACAACGTCTTCCGGGTCGCAGGCAACTAGCCCTAGAACAAGTGTGAGTAGTAGAAAGTATCTCATTGCTTTAGGGTAGCAAGCTCTTCTGCATGGCACTGTAAGTAGCTTTTGACAAGTTCTCATTGAAAAACGGGAGTGGCCCACCCTCAACAGACAGCTACTCTTTCGAGATTGTAGCGAACCAGGAACAGGTGAAGGCTGGTCTTAGTCGGCCTAAGTAGACACCGAAAGCAGGAACCACAATCCTGTGGTAGAGAGGTCTACGATGGGAAAAAGGGTGACGAAGCAGTACGACATGGAGTTCAAGCTTGGTGCGGTGGAGCTGGTGGAGCGGCAGGGTTACAGCGTACCGGCAGCGGCCGAGAGCTTAGGGGTATCCAAGAGCAATCCCTACACCTGGCAACGGCACTCCCTGTGGTCGTCTAGAGGGCCGTCTAGCGCCGGGTCACACAACTCACGCGGCTACGCGCTGCTCGCGCCGTGGGACAGCTCGGGTGAAGTGGCCAAGAAAGCTGCGTCTTATCACAAAGCCAGGGGTGGCTGGACGATCTCCCCGGCGGGCGTGGTACTGGCCTGGAGCTTCCATCCTTAACCTTTTTTGTAGCTGAGGAGAAGCCCTAGAGGTAGAAGGCTCGAGCCTTCGTAATTTTGCTGAGGTAGTAAGCTGTATCAGCTACCCCCAATATTCAGATTGAAAGGGAGGCACGATGAAGCACGAAACGACGCTCTACCGAGGCGAGGCGGCGGTGGCGTATGCCCGGCGCAATCTCGGAGCCTTTCTGGTTGCCGACCCAGAGCTCGAGGTGGAGTACGGCCACAGACTATGGAATCTCGAATTCAATCCTGCACAGGTAGAGAGGATTTTTACCCAACACGGTACCGAGGGTTTTACCCTTTGCGGGGGCGTAAGCGACGCGCACGATGAGGCTTTTTTCCTGTGGCTCATTCAAGAGCACGATCACCTGCGTGCGCGCATATTCTCAAAGGACTTTTCAGGCACCCTGTACACGACCTTTGACGATGAGGACCCTGGGGACATCGGGGTAGACGTCGATCTCATAGAGCTCGAGGACTATACCGACGTGGCCAGCATGACGCTCGAAGGTATCGGTCGGCGTCTAGCCCGCGAAGGTAAGGTGCGGGCGCTGGAGGCGGGCGACGGCTACGAGTTCATCTTGCCCGACGCCCCGCCACTTAAGGTGTGGGCAGTGGTGGGCTCATCAAAGGAAAATGCCGTCAAGGCGCTAGACGTTCACAAACCCGCAGCGGTCGACGACGACGACTTTTATGGGATGGCCATCAATTTCCCAATGGGACGGCTCGAGTAGGGTCGTGAACGCGGCTCTAAGCTGCTTGCGACGAACGAGCGGCGTCCAGGATGTGCCGGATCATCTCGGGTCGGGTGAGTTTTGCCAGTACCTGAGCGCTACCCCCGTTATCTTTACCGAGGACGGCGAGCAGCATGTGCTCGGTATGGATACTCTTACTGCCCAAGCGCTCGGCCTCGAGTCCGGCAACCCTCATAACCTGAGCTGCCTCCGGGGTGATCTGGAGAGATCGAGCCCTTTTCCTGGGGTTCGTTTGGGCCAGTTCGCCTGTAATGCGGCGCGCCTCGTCCAGTGTGACGCCGATGTCTATCAGGAGGCGACTCGCCGTTCCCCCCTCGCGTAGCAGTCCCAACAGCAAGTGCTCGGGTTCGACGGCAAGATGGCCAAGTGTCTGCGCTTCCTCGCGGGCAAAGTGGAGAACCAGCCGGGCGCGGTTGTCGTAGGTGTTCATAGTGAGAGTGTAGAGCAGACGCAACGGCGAAGTCCACACCACCCCTTACTTAGCCCTCCTCACCCACTCCGGGGTTTGGTGCTTTCGTTTCGCTCGCCGAAGGCTTTAGAGCCAGTCTGCGGTAGGGCGCGCGCGTCGAACAACGCCTATGCACAACGCAGTTGCTGATTTTTGCAGAGTAGAGCCGACGGAAGGTCTTGCCGTCTACACGCCCTTCGCTAAACCGACGCTGTGGAATAGAGTAGTTGATACGACGAGTGTGATGTAGGCGATTTCATCAGCGAACCGCAGTAACTTTGATCTCCAACGGAATCTCGGTCCATCTACGGTCGGCGGTGTAGACTTCGCGACCGCTCTCTAGCCCAAGCGCCAAGCACGCCCGGTCACCCAGCGACAAACCGAAAGCTCGAGTTTCAACGTAAAGTAAAGCAGCTCGCTCTGCAGCCTCTATACTAAACGGCACGATAGTCACCCCTAGACCGGCATAAAGTCCAGCGAGCTGCCTGGCGTCTTTACCTCGAGCTTGGACCTTCTGAACGACCTCACTCCAGTTGACGCTGCTGATTAGGCTACCTCTGAGCGCCCCCCGCGCTACCTCACCACCCGGCTCACGAAACGCTACAGCCAACAGGCTCGAAGCGTCGTGTACGACGCTCATACGTCAGCTGCTTCGCGTTCGGCTTCTTCTCGGCGTTCTCGCAGAAGCGAATCGCTTACCAATTCGCCGTCAGCTGGTTCACCGACCGTGTCATAGAGACGTTCGAGCAGGGCGGCCTCAGTCTCTAAAACTAGACGCTTTCCCACAACTGTGACCAACAGCTCGTCACCTTCGTTTAGCTCAAGTTTGCGCCTTAACTCTGCGGGTATGATCATACGTCCGTTTTGACCTAACTTAAGGATTGTGCTCATAACACCTCATTTGCCATTATAGCTTTTACTGGGCAACGTATGTGAGTGGGTGTGAAGTTCGCAAATGTACTAATTGACAAAAATCGAAACCCCTAACATAATCAGCCTTATGTTAATATACAAACAATCTATTTCACACATAGAGCGAATAGGCTGATGCTAGCGCCTAAGTGTCTAGGACCACAAAATAGCATCTGCATTCTATCTTAAACTGGTGAACGGGTCTCAGATTATTGAGTAACTTGAGTGGTGAAACATCTGGGCTTCAAAATCGCATATTATAGACTTAGTTAAGGAATCCAAATGGCACGCACAACCATATCAATAGATGAAAAAACATTTGAGCAACTGCTGCAATTAGCCGGAACCGAAAACAAGACAGAAGCCGTCAATAAAGCCATCACCGCCTTCATCAGACAAGAGCGATTAACGCGCTTCAAAAAGCTCCGCGGCAAGCTCAACATGCCCACCAACGAAGCCCTCGAAGCAGATGAACTCGAGCGGGCTGAGCGGCTAGCCAGCAAGGGCGAATGAGCATGGTTCTCGTCGACGCCAGTGCCTGGATCGACTACCTCCGATTCGGTGAAGGCCTCTTGTCGGACCAGCTCGAAAAACTGCTCGAGGAGAACCGCGCGTCGCTCTGCGGAATCGCGATTGCTGAGGTACGGCAAGGACTCAGGCCACACGAGGAGCAGGATGTGCTCGATCTATTCGAGACGCTACCGTACCTTGAAACGACCCGAGAGGATTACGACACAGCCGGAGCCCTGCTCGCCGGACTTAGACGCGGTGGCATCAGTATACCGGTGATGGACGGACTCATGGCCCAGCTCGCCCTGCGTCACGAGATCGCCCTGCTAGAAAACGACAAGCACTTTAGCAGCGTCGAAGGACTCGAGCGGGTTCTATGGCGTGAGCCACAGGTGTAAATCTTTGGCCAAACGCTTGACCAATAAATTTTGCCACATAGCCTACTCGACTGCTGAAAGCATTTAGAAAACGCCCGCTACCTCAACGACTTAACCTGTTGGACTGCCGTATTTGTTGCGGTATATCATCTGTCGAAAGCTTGAATGACAGAGGCACCAGCCGCGATCATCACGTGGATATCTAAACTGGTCTTCTGCTGGTACACCGATCAGCTCCTGACGATAGGAGTTGTTCACCCAAAAATCGCGCAACGTTGGGGAGGCTTGCTTTACGAGTTCCGCGTACAGAAGCAGACCGGCAAAAGCAGAAACAAACGCTGTCGTTACTCTCACCTCCTGCCCTTCCCCTGTTTGCAAAGACACCTCACTGTAGACCACCCGGTTCCAGAGAGAAAGAATCGGCTGATCGAGGTATTCATCAAGTGATTTCATGGTATCCGCATTTAACCGCCTCGTATGCCTTATGCAGTCGATATCTTGCGGTGTCATACGAAGGTTGCCTTCGATGAGGGCCAGAACCCGTGCCGGGGATAATCCTGTGGCTTCTGCAATTGGATACGGGTCCCAAGATTCATGGGCGGTGTCAAGACCGATACAAGCCAAACAGGGGCCATCTCCAAACGCGTGGAACGACACCTCCGCCGTAGTGCCGGTGATGCCCGCGTTGATTACAATTCGAGGCAACGTATCTTGGACCTCCACACGGCCTTCAACGGTATCGACGGCGGACAGCGCAATAGGCAATTTATAAGAAGGCGGGAGGAACGCAACGAACTCTTGAGCTGTACCCACGAATGCCTCTGTGTCGATTTGCCTAACGTACTGGCGCATCTGATCACGAGCCCACTGGCTCTTGTAGGGTGCCTGTGCAGCAGTTTCAAAGTCAAGCAAGGAATACTTGAAAGGATTTTTGAGATCGAACTTGCCGTTGTCGACCAGGTTAAGTTTCCCCGAACTTTTGGGCCCCAAAATAAGTGCCTGGAGAAAGCCGAACCCGATGGAACCGCACCCGAACAAGGTCGCGTCAAACTCGAGGTCGGTCTCTAGTTCTGGCTCTCCTTTGTTAGCTGGCACCGAAGAGTAGTCTAACAGTGAAAGGGTGTACGACCTCCTGACCGACCCGCGCAGCTTCCTTTGGAACACACTCTTAAACACTTCGCTTGCTCCCAGCGTCCCGGCAGCAAGCGCCCCAATCGTGTTAACCGTGTCGTAAACTGATTGAGCCGTGTCCAGGGAAACAGTGGCACACCAACCGGTGCTGCCTAGATACACATCGGCCGAGCGTGATACGTTCCCGACAGCAACTGTAAACTCGCGCTGTCCGTCACGAGGATCAAGAGGGCGAATCTTTTTGAGATACTCACTGAGCGCTGCAACAAAAGGCCCCTGGATCAGCAACACGTCGGGATGCGTTGCCTGTTCAGCGTTGCCATCAATCACAACCCTGTCAAAAAGGCGTATGCATAGAGCTGCAAGTTGAATGGTAAGTACTTGCCCCGAACGGCTTGCGCTTGCATCATCACCCATCATGATACGGATAGTAGTCGAGGTAAGCACGTTTAAGGCTTCTGACTGCTCATGGTCCGTTAGGCCCACGACAAAGGATAGCCGCGCATCACTCATAGGTGATTTCAAACAGATCAGTGACCTCTGCCACATCGAGCTGTAACCAACCTGAACCATGCTTGAGCCTGTAGATGGCACAGTGCGGTAATAGGATTGGGTCGCGGGCAAAGAACGGCACGACGATGGAGATTGCTCCTTGATGGGTTAGCACTCCATTTCCGTCGTCCATCTCCGAGTGATATGCCCTGCGAGGATGGGAATGAATGCGGGCATAGAAGCGCTCGTCGGGTAGCAAGAGGTCGATCAACGTGTGGTGCGCTTGCTCCGTGAGCTCGACGCTCACGCCAAAGGCGGATTTGATGCACCGTTGTTCTGGAGCTATAAAACGCGAGACTCGGACGTGCGTCGCAAGTTTGTAACCGGCTAACAGCCCTGTGCCTTCACAACCTTCGCGCCCGCGTTCTTGAAGGAAGGTTCGGCAGTCGTTGAGTACCATTTGGGGTGTCACGTAGCGCTGTATCATGCCCATTCTCCAGAAGAAAAGCGTCGGGCAATAGCGTTGATGAGATCTGCGATCTTCAGGTCTTGCCGAATGGCTTCCCAACGTTGACCGGTGACCTGAGGTTTATGGCCAGGGTGGGTATAAAAATGGCGGGTACCATCAAGGCACAGGAAATACGTCTTGTTCAGGAGGGGATGGTTGGGGAAAGCTCCTCCATTTCGTTGTAGCCACTCGTCGTCACACAGAGCTTCTCGGTTGTTCGGATTAACCGGCTCGACATCAATGGGCTGGGTGTCGTAGTTTGTGCAGTCGAACCTGATAAGTCTCGCGGCGTCGTTATGGTTGAAAAACTTTATAAAGAAGCGCGGGTAGCCTGCTTCCTCAAGCACGACGCGGTCGTTAAAGAGGCCATCGGTTGCGATGGCCACTGCAAGTTGGCGCTGCACGAGTTCTTTACTAAACTCTGGGTGCATCGCCATCCGAGGGTAAGGTTTTGGAACGAACGCTCAGCTTGTCGCCCGCATGTACCCCCGTCTCCGCAAGTGTTTGCGATTCGTCAAGTTGTGTGCCATCTTTCACTAACTTGTAGGCTAATGAAGCGTCGAGATGGCCGTCTTTACCAAAGTCGTGGACAGCCTGCTTGAGTAGGTTCCCCACTTTGAAGTTTGGCTTGTACGCTTCGGTCCGCTCTTCCCCATTCGGGGCGACTAACTTGATTACCTCTTTATCGTCTGCCATAGCTTTGTGCTCCTGTCCACGAGAAGTCGTTCGTTGGATCATTACGAAATAGATAAAAGGTGGCTGACCAACAGTGGTTTACTGCGGATATAGGAGCACGTTCCCTCGGCTATCGGCACCCCAGAAGGTCGACATCATTGTCGAGCCAAATGAAGACTATCAAATGTTGCGTTGATTGTCAACTAAACAAACTATAGTGTGAGTAGCTCTCCCGGTGAAGTCTGCGTTGTGAACCGGAGCTCTCTCATTCTGATACCCGCTGCCCGTAGAGAGACGCCAAAATAATGAGCAACTTCGTCCTCGCGAATGTAGTCGCCTTTAAGTAACCGCTTACCAAACACTTGACTCATGATTTCTTTTGGCATGAGTAAGGCGGACGCAAAGAAGTTTGCCTGATACTCGAGTCCGTCGTCCTGGACGGGCTCTCGTGGCAGTTCGAAAAGGGCAATTTGGTATTTTGCTTGAGCCACCATCGACGGGAAGTGCAGGACGATATGACCAATCTCGTGAGCAACCGTGAACCGGCGTCGCATGTCATTGGTGATGTGTCTACTGACGGAAATCAGCTGGCTTGCCGAGTCGGAGCAGCCGTCGATTCGTGTGGGCAGGTCGGCACCATAGTATAGGTCATAACCCAGGTGGAACTCGGCGATGTCGTCCACGCTAAGTGGATAACTATCGGCAACGCCGTCTTTGAATGCCTTGTACCGCGTCTGATCCGCAGCCGCTTCCAGATCGCTCTTGGCAATAAATTCGTGCCTCAATCGTCCTTCACCTGCTTTTGTAAACGGCGACTCTCGATATATTGAACGACCTCACGTTTTTCGTCGTCGGTGAGATCTTTAGCAGCACGTAAGATTGTGGGCATATGCGGTTGCACGGCAAGACGGGCGAGCTCACCCGAAGGTTTTCCTGCGAGATGGAACAGATTGTCGGCGTCGAGCGCGAGCACATCTGCCAACGCCAAAACCTTCTCCTCTGAGGGTGGTGCCAACTCATTATTTTCTATTTTGGAGAGATAAGTGAAATTGATGCCGATAAGGTCAGCTAGCTTTCTCAAGCTGATATGACGTTCCTTACGCTTCTCTCTAATGTATGCACCGAAGGTTGACATTGATAAACGTAATGATACAGGCTGTTGAGCTTATTATCAACAGTCGAGCGCAGTATCGTACTATCTAGGGTATATGCAGAGGAGCGATGATTCAGGACGCCGGAAATGAGTGAACTTAAGAAGCGCCTTGGAAGCAGCCTGCTCACTCGCACCCGCGACCTCGCCACCATGAGCGAACCTGAACTCAGACGCTTAGCTGCCGAAGCCGCGCGTGACAGAAACGAAGAAGCGTTGTGGGCGCTTACCGAAGCCCACCTGACGCTGCACGGCTCAGCCGGTTCACGCGTTTCACGTCACACCCTCTCCGCGTATCGCCGTGGCCTCAAAGACCTGCTGAACGCGTGGCAGGGCGAGAACCTGCTGCGTCCCAGAAGAAACGCCGGGGTGTTGTGGGTCAGAGAACTCGAGGGCAGACTCAAACCCGCGTCAGTGGGCGTCAAGTTAGCTGCGGCCAAGACCTTTTACGCCGCGCTGAGATGGTCGGGCGCTTCTGAAGCGTCACCCTTTGCCGATGTACGAGCGGCGGTCGATAAGACACCCTCTTGGGAAAAACGTGAAGCCTATACCCAGACCGAAGTGCACTGGTTAGAGCGTACGAGCGAGTCTTACACCTTATATATAGTGCTCTTAGGAGCCCACGCCGGACTCAGAGTCAGTGAGATGACCGCTTTGAGGTGGGAGGAGATCGACTTGGGGAGTGCCAGTCTCAAGGTGGTGGCTGGTAAAGGGGGCAAGACAGCTAGGGTCAACCTCTCCCCTACCTTGATCGACGCTCTAGAACAAGTCCCTATAGAGAAACGTCGTGGCTACCTGTTACCTGCCAGGTCACGCGTCGCGGTGTACAAAAGGCTCGAGTCGGCGTGCCGAACCGCCAGGGTCAAGTTCAGGGGTGTACACGCCTTGAGACATGCGGCGGGAACGAGGCTCAGGGATGAGACGGGAGACTTGGCGTTAGTGGCCGACCACCTTAGACACGCTTCGCTGGATACAGCTAGGGGCTACGCCAAAGCCAGCAATCAGCAGCTTAAAAGGGCTCTGGGGGAGTAGTAGCGTAATGCAATCATATAGTCACCGCAGACGATCTGATTCGCCCCAAGAAGGGCTGTCCCATCAAAGCACTCACCATCACCGCAAATTATAGACTAATCATTCTAATACGTTTGACTATTAAGTTGTACGTGAAAGGAGGTGACACACATGGCGAGACCACGCACCTTTGAGCACGAAGACGTACTCGACAAAGCGATGCAGGTATTCTGGGCGCAGGGCTACGAAGCTACCTCGGTCGACGACTTGGTTAAAGCGACCGGCCTGGTCCGACAGAGCATCTACAACACGTTCGGGAACAAGCACGACTTTTACCTCGAGGCACTAGGGCGCTACCAGGAACTGCTCGGCGCGCGGATGCTGGGCGCACTCGGGCACGCCCCCAACGTCAAAGAGGGCTTCCGGAGGTTGTTCGAGCAGATTATCGACGACGCCGTTTCGGACACGACCCGGCGCGGCTGCATGATGGTCAACGCAGCGACCGAACTCGCCTCACGCGATCCTGCCGTCTGTAAGCTCACGTCAGAAGCTGAAAGAGACAAAGAGCGCATCTTCGCCGAGCTGATCCGCAATGCCCAGATGCGTGGTGAAGTAGACGCGGCAAAAGACCCCGAAGGTCTCGCCAAGTTTTTGTACAACACCGTGCTGGGTCTGCGGGTCCGCGCCACCCGGAAGCCGAACCGAGAGGAACTCGTACCCATCGTCGAAGCGTCCCTTTCTTTGCTTGATTAGCATCCGACTTCATCTGCATACACGACGAGCAATCAACCTACGCCAAGGGAGGTGAGCATCATAGGCCCCTGGGAAAAACGCCAAGAAGCTGTACCCAAATTAGACTGTTCCTTCTATAACTTTGGAGGCATCATGACCAAGACAATTTACACACTTACACTTGCCCTCTTTCTCACCCTCTCGTTAATTTCATGTGCGGTTGCACAAGAACAAGGGGAGCGTCTCGAGGCAGTTCTCCCAAATGACCTCGAGTGGGAAGCCAACCCAGATGTAGAGGGCGTCCAAAACGCGAGTGCCGCCATCGGTGACCTATCCCAGCCGGGGTTGTATGCGTCCTTCGGCAAGATGGCTCAGGGGGTCATATTCCCGGCTCATACGCATCCCGACGGACGCCTGACCACGGTCGTTTCGGGCGTGATGTACTTGGGCATCGGTGAGGTTGCTGAGGAGACCGACTTTCAAGCCTATCCGGCAGGATCGGTCGTCTATACGCCCGCAGGCACGCCCCACATCATGTGGGCCAAAGATGGTGAAATCATCGTTCAAGAAGCAGGCTTCGGCCCGAGCGGTGCCGAGTTCGTATCTGACGTGCAGTAAGCACTGAGCGCTCTTGTTAGCAAAGTCCGGCTTTGACCTAGCTGCGCGCTGCCAAGACAGCGCGCCCTAACAGGTTACAGAGCCGTAATTGCCCTTACCTTTAGCAGCAGTGTGTAGGAGAAAGCATGACCAAGCTTATTCAAGCACTTACCGTGGTTTTGAGCCTGACGCTCGCCACCTCTGCATGGGCACAATCCGTAACGTTCACTCTCCCCGGTACGAACGTCTATCCCGAAGGCGTCGCCCTCGACCCTGATACCGGTACCTTCTATGTCGGCAACACCGAAAACGGCACAGTTTATCAAGGCAATGTCAACGACCCTGGTGAGCTAGGGGTCTTCTTACCCGCACGCACCGACGGGCGCTCTGTGGTGATGGGCATGGCGCTCGATCGCCAGGGGCGATTATTTATGGCGGGTGGCGCAACCGGGAGGGCTTTCGTCTACGACACAGCTGCGGGAAACCTTCTTACGGTGCTCAATACGCCCGAGGTCGCCAGAACCTTGATAAACGGTGTCGCGGTGACGGAGAGCGCCGCGTACTTCACCGACTCGTTTAGACCGATTCTCTTTCGCGCTTCCCTGACCGCGACCGGCGTCGGGGAGATGGAGCCCTGGCTCGACTTTGAAGGGACACCGCTGCGCTACGGAGAAGGGAACAACCTCGACGGCATCGTGGCGAGCGCCGACGGGCGTCACCTCGTCGTCGTCCAACCCAATACCGGGACGCTTTACCGCATCAACACAGCTACCAAAGGGGTAAGGCGGATCGTGCTCAGGGGCGACCTCAGCACGGGCAACGGTCTGCTGCTAGAGGGCCGTAACCTCTACATTGTCGACGACGAAGGGGGCGAGATTATCCCGGTCACGCTCACGGCAGATTTTACCCGGGGCGTGGTCGGCGAGAGTTTCTCCGACCCATCGCTCAAATTCCCGACGAGCATTGCCAAGTATGACGAACACCTGCTGGTCGTCAACCACCAGAGCGGTCCGGTTACGCTCCCTTTTACAGTCTCGAGCATTCCCATCCAAACGCCTTGAGATAGCAAGAACGTCCGTTTTACCTTACCGCACTGCTCATTGCCGAGAGATTGGAACGTGGTTATGTCAGCTTGGTGCAAGCACATAACTGTGCAAGACAAAGCACGCTTTGGTCTAGTTGAAAACTCATAGCATTCTCAAGCGAATATCTAAACCATATGTTGACGTCAAATGTACCTTGAAAAGGAGATACCGGTGACAACACGCCTCACCAATTACCTGTTTGTGATCATGACTGTGTTATTGACGTGTACAGTTGCCTATTCACAACCGACCACAGCCACCCAGACCTTCACGCTGCCGGACGGAGCCGTCTATCCCGAGGGGATCGCCTACGACGTTGCGACGGGCAACGTTTACGTCGGCAGCACCCGAAGCGGCACCGTCTACCGCGGCAACGTCGACCGGCCCGGCGAACTCGAAGTTTTCTTGACGGGTGGAAGGAACGGGCGCACGAGCGTAACCGGGATGAAGGTAGACGCTTACGGGCGACTTTTTGTCGCAGGTCGGAATACAGGCCGCGCTTTCGTCTATGACACTGCCTCCGGCGACCTTATTAAGGTCCTCGAGACGCCCCCGGCTGCCAGAACCTTGCTCAACGATGTGACGGTGACTCGAGAGGCTGCCTACTTTACGGATTCCTTTAGGCCGGTGATGTTTCGGGTTCCGCTAACCTCAGATGGCGTTGGGGAGATCGAGGCGTGGCTCGAGCTTGAAGGGACACCTATCCCATACGGAAACGGCTTCAACCTCAATGGAATCACCGCGACCCCTAACGGTCGCTACCTGCTAAGCGTCCATTTTGACAGCGGCCGCCTCTACCGCATCGACACCCGCACAGAAGAAGTCGTCGAGGTGAACCTGGGCAAAACGCGCCTTAAGACCGGCGACGGACTGTGGCTCGAGAAACGAACGCTCTACGTCGTTCGAGAAAACCCTGCTTCGGTGGTCACAGTGAAGCTGTCGGACGACTTTGCAAGCGGCGACGTAACGGCGACCCTGACGCATCCGTCTTTGGACCTCCCGACCACTGTCGCCAAGGTCGGCAAACGGCTACTGGTGGTCAACTCGCAATTGGACGGGACGCTGCCGGAACTGCCTTTTACCGTGACGAGCTTTCCTCTTCCGGAAGATCGGTAGGTTTTATAAGGCTGAGACCGACTTGAGCCGTTACCGAATAATTTTTAGGTTGAGCACCTGCGAAGCTTTAAGCGACTGATGCTTACTTGACATGGTAGCGCTATGGTTACCCCGTTCGGTCCGGACGAGTTGGTGTGCCAAATCGAGGAGGCAAGCATGAAAGTAGCGGTTGCGTGTGTATTCATGGCTGCGCTGGGTATCGTCAGCGCTCAAGTGGTGAGCGAACCGGGTCGGGTGGGGCCGCATCCGGTGGCGCTCGGCGAAACGCCCGACCACTGGCAGCTCACCCCGACTGGGCTGCACGTCGAGATCGGCGACAGGCCGATGGGCGTGGCGGCGACCCCGGACGGGCGTTACCTAATCGTGTCGAACAACGGTCAGGGCGTGCAGAGCCTGGTGCTGTTCGATACCTACACCGATAAGGTGGTGCAAGAGCTCCCCTACGCGAGCCCCGAGGCGCTTTTTCTGGGCGTCGCGGTGTCCGGGGAGGGCTCGAAAATCTACGCTTCGGCGGGCGGCAACGATAAAGTTCGGGTCTATAATCTCGGCGAGCAAGGGCTTTACGAACAAGAACCGATCATGCTCGACGACAACGATGAGGGCGACCTGTTCGTCGCGGGTGTGGCGCTTTCAAAAGACGGAAACACGCTCTACGCCGCGCTGAATCTGGACAACTCGGTCGCTTTTATCGACACGGAAAGTGGGAAGGTTCAGCGGCGGGTCCGGCTCTCGCCTCCTGCTTCGGAGGAGGATATCGGCGTCTTGCCGTATCAACTGGCGCTCACCCCGGACGGCAGCAAACTCTACGTCTCGGAGTGGAACGGCGGCGGTGTGAGCATCATCGGTACGGCGGGCGGAGAGCGGCTTGGACACGTCGCCACGGGGGGTCACGCGACCGATCTATTGCTGTCGCCCGACGCAAAACGCTTGTTCATCACCAATACGAACTCCGATACCGTGAGCGTAGTCGACACGGCGACCGACGAGGTGACGGGTACCGTCAGGCTGGCCCCGTACCCGGACGCGCCGATGGGGTCGATGCCGAACGCGCTGGCTCTTTCTAAAAATGGGAAGACCCTCTACGTCGCCAACGGCGGTAACAACGACGTGGCGGTCGTCGATACAGAGACGCTCGAGGTTCAGGGTCTGATACCCACGGCCTGGTTTCCGAGCACGTTGGCACTCTCCAGTGATGAATCCCGGCTCTACGTCACCAACATGAAGGGTCTGGGCGCGGGTCCGAACCCGCGCGGCGCAAACCCGGCAGCGGTAGAAGACCGCCCCGACGAGCAGTACATCGGCAACATGGCGCGCGGCAGCATGTCGGTGATCCCGGTTCCCAGCGCCGACACGCTCGCCCGTTATACCGAACAGGTGGTTCAGAACAACGGCTTCGACGAAACCCAACAGGCGCTCACGCGTCCGCCTGAAAAGACAAAAGCGCGGGCCGTACCACGCCGTGCGGGCGACCCTACACCCATCGAGCACGTGGTCTACGTCATCAAAGAAAACCGCACCTACGATCAGGTGTTAGGTGGCCTGCCGCAAGGCGACGGCGACCCCAACCTGGTGCTTTTCGGTCGTGACTCAGCCCCGAACCATCACGCGCTGGCCGAGCAGTTCGTGCTTTTCGACAACTGTTACGTAAGCGCCGAGGTATCGCCGGACGGTCACAACTGGTCGGTGGGCGCGGTCGCTACCGACTACGTACAGAAAACCTGGCCAAGCGGCTATTCCGAACGCGAGCGTTCATACGACTGGGAGGGCGGCTCGTCGGCCTCGGCTCCGGAGGGCGGGTACTTGTGGGACTACGCCTCGAGAGCAGGCGTCAGCTTCCGCGTCTATGGCGAGTTCACCGCTTTTGGTTCCGAACCGCCTAACGTCGAACCGGCCCCGTTCGGTTCGGTGGAGAACGCCTTAGAGGGCAACGTCTCACCGACCTTTGAGGGCTACAACCTGGACGTCACCGATATGTCGCGTTACCGCGCCTGGAAAAAAGAATTCGACGCGTACGTGGCAAAGGACAACTTGCCGCAGCTCATGATCGTGCGGTTGCCGAACGACCATACGGCCGGTACACGCCCCGAGATGCCCACGCCCAGAGCGATGATGGCCGACAACGATCTGGCGCTGGCGCGGCTTATCGAGGACGTGTCGAACTCGCCCTATTGGGACTCCACGGCGATTTTTGTGATCGAAGACGACGCCCAGAACGGCCCCGACCATGTGGACGCGCACCGCACGGTCTGCTACGCGGTTTCGCCCTATACCAAACGCGGGTTTGTCGACAGCACCGAATACTCGACCGTCTCGATGCTGCGAACTTTAGAGCTGATGCTGGGACTGCCGCCGATGACCCAGTTCGACGCCGAAGCGACGCCGATGTTCTCTGCTTTTACCGATACCCCCGACCTGAAGCCTTATACAGCCATTATCCCCGAACAACCCTTGGACGAGATGAACCCGGCAGACGCCTACCGCGCTTCGGATTCGCTCGCTCTTAACTTGGACGAAGAGGCCGACCAGTTCTCGAGAGCCGAAGAGCAGACCTTTAACGAGATTCTCTGGGGCGCGATCAAGGGGCCAAGCGTCGCTATGCCCACGCCTATCGACAACTTTCGCGCCGTCGCCGACCCCATTCAAAGCGTGATGTTGCTGGCTGACGAGGAGTAGGAGTAGGCATACGGAGGCAGCGAGCAGAACGTTTATTGCTCGCTGCCCAGGGGTTAGGGTTTATTTGCACGAAATTTCAAGGCCTCTACCGAAACTATCGAAGCGCACCGCCGGGAGGTGAGTGATGCTGTTCTGGACACCACAGCAGCGCTGGTGGTCGAACACGGGCTTCACTCGGTGACGATGTCGCAGATTGCCGAGGCAACTGGCATCGGGCGGGCGACGCTGTACAAGTATTTTTCCGCTGCTGAGGCGATTCTAATTGCTTGGCACGAACGTCAAATCACCCACCATCTCAACTATCTCGCCGAAGTGAGAGATAAAGCTGGCAATGCGAGTGAGCGACTTGAAGCGGTACTCGAGGCCTACGCGCTTATTTACTGGGAGCGCGTAGGCCACCATCATGCCGGGCCTCACTGCGGCCAACTCGCAGCGTTATTGCACCGAGACGAGCAGGTCGTGAGTGCCCAGCAGCAACTCGACACCCTCATCCATGAGCTGCTGGCCGAGGCCGCAGCGTCCAGCGACGTTCGGGACGTTGTTGACGTGACCCCGAAAACCTGAGCCGAGCGAAATGTGAGTCAGGCTGAGAGGAATGGCCATGAAAAAGACTCACCCCCCCGAACAGATCATCGACATTTTGCGCCAAGTCGAGCGCGCGACCAACCAGAGAAAGACGATTGTGGAAGTGTGCCGCACGCTCTCGATCAGCGAGTGGAGCTTCTATCGCTGGCGTCAAAAGTACGGCAGGATGGAGAAAAGCGACGCGAAGCAGCTTAAAGAGCTTGAGAAGGAGAACGCCCGCCTCAAGAAGCTCTTGGCGGAGAAGGAGTTAGACCTCGGCATTCTCAAAGAGGCGTTGAAAACAAAGTTCTAACGCCCAGCACCCGCCGGGACGCCGTAAAGCATGTCCGGCGCGAGCTGGGCATAGGTGAAAGGCGGGTCTGTCGGGTGCTCGGCCAACCCAGGAGCACGCAGCAGTATCGGCTTCAGCGCCCGGAGCAGGACCGCGAACTGGTCAAGCGTCTCCATGAGCTTGCCGAGCGTCACCCCCGTTTTGGCTATCGGCGCATCATCGCCAAGCTTAAAGAATAGCACTGGCTCGTCAACCGCAAACGAGTGCAGCGGCTACGGCGGGCTGAAGGACTCAAGGTACCGACCCAAACGCGTAAACGCACTGCCGTCCGGGGCGCGCAGCTCGAGTAGGCACCAGCGGATCGAGGTGGGCGGAGCGAACTCGAGCTGTCCTGATTCGACCAACCTCTCTACGGTTCTGGTGAGACCCTCACCCCTTGTCGACGGGCCGAGCCGTAAAATGCTTCGATGACTGCCATGTTCTGTGCGGCCTCGAGCGCCCCGTACTGCGGTGAACGCCCCTGCGTAACACACTGAGCGAAGTGCCAGACAATCTTCTCGTATTGGTTTTGGGCTGAAAACTCAAGCTGCGTTACCCCAGCTTGACGCGTCGCGTACGACAAGGTCGTTTCATCCGAACCGGGCAAAAAGTGACCAGCCGCGAAGGTCCGCTCTCGTCCTGAACGCCTGCTTGAGTGTGCCCCCAGATTTCATGACGCCCGAGGAGGTCTCCACACGCGCGCGCTAGGTCGTGCTCACGCGCACAACGACTAAGAGCGCGAACGTCCACTTTTCGATGCGCTGAGTCACGGCTTAGCGTCGAGGTGGACGTTTGTGAGCTGTCCAGCGAGCTCTAAATTGCCCACGACCCTCCAGGTATCCGCTCTGAGCGGACGCTGCGCTCACTCTACCCAAACCTGCCCAGAAAGCACATTCAGGCAACCAGCGGCAAGGTCTACCGCGAGCGCACCCAGCTGATCCTGCTGATCGACGCCAAAACGCTGACCGAGCCGACTCATCCTTCGCGCTGAGTGGCGAGCAAGCACTCCCACAACGCCTCCTCTAAGCTGTACGCCTGCTTATCAGTTAGCCCGAATACAGTCGTGGTCCGACCAGCGACGACGACAAAACCGCCCCGCCGGGCCGCCCTAATCAGCTTGCGACAGTCCGCTGATGTGGGCCGCAAGTCAACCTTTTTCTGTGTGTTTGCGTTAGGGTTGTAGAAGGCAAACGTCAATGCACCGTCCGTAGGGAGCACGCCGAGAAAAGTAGGTCCGCAGCCTCTAATGTTGACGGCACACGTATCTACCTCTACCACGAGTTCTTTCACGCCGAAGCCTGACACCATCTCGTCTACAGTCTCGGCACGGTAACACTCTTTCAGTCTCAAGGTGCCACCCATGATGTCAGGCTAGCACGGGCATATTATGGGCTCGTCAAGGCCAGCAATTGGTTCGGATTTACCTAAGGAAAACATCCGCGGAGTTCGTTAGAGTAACCTGAGTTCGAGGTTTTCATAACGCAGAAGTATCTCCTAAGCTGGAGTTGTTGAAGACCCAGAGAGGAGATACTGCTATGAGTTTACTCGAGCTGTTTGTTGAGGTAGATGATTTTGTTCAGAA
>JAABUN010001420.1_pt1 | contig 52794 bp, 53 predicted proteins | sample 5559311 | NCBI WGS metagenome assembly JAABUN01 (sample SAMN10711877, study PRJNA513370) | rock metagenome | isolation source: Antarctica rocks | place: Antarctica: Victoria Land, Siegfried Peak sud
TTACTTAAAGGCTTTAATAATTATTAATAGCTCTTAATTATATATCTTATACCTAGTCTTAATAGGTATTAATTTATAAGACTAGAAAGCTACTAGATACTAAGCCCTATTATTATCCTATTAGGATAAGATAGTAGTTATAATAAAATTAGATATATCTATTTTAATCTAGATTTTCTTATTAGGATTAAAATATATTAAAATAGGTATAATTATAAAGGTATAATATAAGTTATAAAACGCCTTCTCTTTACTAGTACCTTATATAAATAGTCTTAACTTCTTCCTATCCTTACTACCTTTTAAAAGGCTAGTTAAGGGGGATACTATTTATAAATAGTAATATATAAAATACTAATAGAAGTTTATAAATCTTAAGAATACTTAGACTTCCTAATATATAGTTAATACTAGCTAGTCTTAAATAGTAAATACCTTATAGCTATCTATTAATATACTATTAATACTTATAATAAATCTAAGGAATTCTATTAAATTAATATAAAATTTATATTTCTTTTAGTTTATATAAAGTTAAAACTTTTATAACTACTTAAGTACCTAGTAGATATATTACTTATAACTTAAGATATCTTTTAATTAAATTAAAATATTATTAAGGTATACTATATATAAAATACTATTTTCTATTTATTACCCTTATAAATATAAATCTTATAATAAGTATCCTTAAGGTCTAATTTAATAAATATCTTTATACCTTATAAGTAATTAAGTATTTTACTAATTAAAGGGAGAGGATAATAGTTCTTTACTATTACTTTATTTAACTTATAATAGTTAATATATAATTATAAGCTACTATCCTTCTTAAATATAAATAAAATAGGAGCCCTCTTAGGACTAGTAGACTCTTATATCTAACTTTTTAACTTAATATTATCTAAGTAGATACGTAGAGTTTCTAACTCCCTTTATAATAAATTATAAATAGGCTTATAAAGAGGCTTATAACTATTTATATTAATAATGTAGTCCCTAGGCTTAAATAGGGGTAGTCGTCCTACCTCCTTATTTAAAAAGATATCTAAAAAGTTATAAAGACTTTTAAGTAGCTCTAGTACTTTATTATTAAAGCTTTAGGTTTCTGCCTAGGATAACCTAATATAAATAATAGTATAAATAGCTAATTTACCTTTAAGGGTATCTATAAGTACTTATAACTCTAGGATAGATATATTAATAAAGTCTAGTAGAAATTACTACTTTTAACTCCTTAGATCTACTTATACCCTAGCTTCTAATAAGGTAGGTATACTAAAAAGAATTAGTAACCTCTTCTTCTTAATTATATAAAATATACTAGTATATTAACCTAGCTACCCCTAGCTATTAATAAGATAGTACTCTACCTAGTATATATTATAATAATAGACTAACTAACTATTTATCTATTTAGGACTTAATAACTAATAACCCTCTAAGGGTTTTAAGTTATATTACTTAATAAAGCTTTAAGAGATAATATGAATCTTTACTCTTATATCTATTAGGAAGTTTATATAGTCTTATATACCTTATATATTAATAGAACTACTAATATTAATATTATAAACTAATAATAAATCCCTTTTAATAAGTAAGCGCCCTAGTATTAAGGTCTTAATAGAGGCGCGCTTCCTTTTTTTAATTTAATAGTCCCTTTTCTAATAATATTAATAAGTATTATATTTAAGTTCCTAGGTATCTTAGGCCTATAATAGTCTTTATTATAATACCCCTTCTTTTTATAATTAAAATATATTAACCCTTCCTTAATATCTAGTAATTTATTATAACTACTAGTAGGTTAAATACTTCCTACTTTTATAAAAAGATTAATACCTCTATCTTATCTTCCTTTCCTCTTCTAACCTTTATTCTACCTATTAGAATAATCCCCTTTTTTAGTAATATAACTATTACCTACTATTATTTTAATATAATACTACTAATTATTCTTTAACTAAGTAGTAAGGGTAATTAGGCTTTCTTTAATTATAAGAAGGTTTTAATAGTTTATAAGGGCCTTTTAAAGGTTTAAATATAATTTTATAAAGAAATTAATCTATTAATATTCCTTTAAAAAAGGAGGGATTTATAATTTAATTTTATTTAAATAATATATTAAAGCTTTATATTAACTAATTAGGGTTTTATTATATATTTAAATATAATTATATATTATAAAGCTAGTAGTTTACTAAGTCCTTAATAAGGTTTAATAAATATTAAGTAAAGTACTCCTAGGTAACTACTCTCCTTAATAATAACTTTTTATAATAATCTTATAACTTAATAAATTTACCTTCTAAGAATTATATAGCCTAAGTAACCTTTATAAACTTAATTAAGAATTTATTAGATATTAATTAGAATATAATATTTATAATATAATACTATTTTTTATACTTATATATATTCTTCCCCTTATAAAAGAGTAAGTCCTTAAGCTTTAAATAGCTCTTAAGGTATTAACTACTAGGTTCTTCTAACTAGCCTTTAATAGACTAACTTAAGGTAAAACTATTAAAGATAGATCCTACCTTAGGATTTAATATACCTTATATATTAATACTCTAATTTAAAGGGTAGTCCTTTATTAGACCTAATCTTAACCCTTATTATATCCCTCCTAATAATCTACTAATAATTTAATATAGGTCTAATATAATTATATCTACTTCTACTTATAATTAAGCTACCCTTTTTTAAATACTTTAAAGCTTTCTTTCCTTTCTTAACTACTCTTCTTTAACTTTAATAATAGTAATAAGTTTATTAAGTATAATTATACTAATAAAGGTTTTATTAGAAATTCTATTATTAAGTATATTATTTATTACTTTAATATCTCTTATATTAGACTTTAATATTATCTTAATATTATTATAATAGATTTTTAATAGGTTTTTATCTTACTTAATATTAGATATCTTTATATTATTATATTATTATAATTTAAACTATCTCCCTTTAAAGGTAGAGAGATTAGAACTATTAGGAACTAGACTAGAAGCTAATTCCTAAGGGCTAGAATAGATAGTATAAACTACTAGTAAGTAGGTAGTATTATAAAGGTAGACTTAATACTCTAGTAACTTTATTATTATAAAAGAACTAATCTCTACCTTTTAAAAAGGTAAAGGGAGGACTATTTAAATATCTTTTAAAGAAGCTACCTAGCCTCTTAGATATCTAGATAAAAGGATATCTATTAGGATAATAAAAAGCTAAACTAATACTACTAGGATATTACTAGTAGGTTATATTATATTAGCTAGATATATTAAGATATTCTAATAATAAAGTATATATCTTTTAAATAAATCTTAATAATAATTTATATTTTAATATAAATAGAATTATAAAGAATTTTAAAATTCTTATATATATCCTTTCTTTAATATATTAATAATATTAAGTTAATAAACTTTTAATTCTTAATTTTTAATTTTTTTTATTAAAGAAAGGATATAATATAAATCTATTAAATATTTTAATATTAATAAAATTATACTTAAATTAGAGATAACTTAACTAAAATTTAATTAAATCTTAGAAATAATAAATTAAATTATATAAAATTAACTAAGCCTTAATAAAATAAATTATTTAAAAATATATAATAGTAACCCTTTTAAGTATACTTGGAAAACTTTAAAAGGTTAAAAATATATTAAAGTTAAGTTAAAGGAGAAATAAGTTAAATTATAAAGAAAGTAGATTAAAGTAAAATATAAGGCTTAATAATCTAAAAATAGCTTATTAAATTAAAAAAAACTATGATTTATAGGTTATTTAAAGTATATAGTCTAACCCTTTTAAGATAGGAAGGTTATAATTAAAGGATATATCTATATCCTAGAAACATCATTTAGCTGGTGACGACAAGTGGCTGATTACCCCTAGGAGCTTGCGACTAGGGGGGCCCCGATTATATCAGAGGAAAGGCTTCGACGCTGGTTAGAAATGCACTAAGGGGCTCACCTTGACTATCACCAGCCGCATTGGATGGACCCGAGCTTCTTGTGTTCTCGCGTTGCTGGAAGTTTTGCCAAGAGGGCGGCATTCTGAAGACAGGCTTAGGTAGCGATCGAAACCGTGCGAACTCAAGGTCGCTCATATCGTCGGCATCATCTGTCGCGTCGATAGGGTCTTTCGAGTTTTATAAGCCGCGGTATATAGCAATAGGACCTGCGGACTGATCCGTACGTCGGACCTTCTCCGAACTTGGCATTTCTTCGTCCTCCTTGTTCAAACCTGTATTGCCCGCCGTGCGCTTAGAGGAATCTCGAAGACCTGTAACGTCCGTGGCGTCCGTGGCCGTCCGGTCCCCATCTCCATTGTGCCCATCTCCGTTGTGCTCGTCCCCTGTGTCTACCTTCTCTTTCCTTCCATTGGATTCACCGGAGGGACCATATCCGATATCTTCAAGGGCGCCACCACTTGATTCTGTCTATGTATCGGATATCGATGAGGGGGCTGTATCGGCGGGTGGTGGTAGTGGTGGAAGAGAAGGAGGAGGGTGGACGCTGTTACAACTGTCGACACCCCCACTAGTGTCTCCGTCTCGTGGTGGTTCGAGAAGGGGCGCATCAATGTAGTCGCTGGAGTTTGGGATGTCAAAGGCGCCGTCAGCCGCTCCTTCTTCGATTGCAAGGCTCGCTCCTGTATAACTGCAGGTCGTCCTGTGCTTCTTCGACATCACGTCATACTTTCTCAAGGGAAGGAAGGGGTTGGTCGTCTTCGTCGTAATCGTCACGACCGTGGCCGAGGTCCAGTACCGGCTCGCAGAGTTGCTCGCAAGAATCGGTTGGCAGGGGACTGGTCAGATTGACGACTTCGATGACATCGAAATTGGCAAGGGCCATCGCAGAGTCGCTTTGTCGGTGGTAAGAAGAGGGTAACGAATTGGCCGAGCTTCTGGATAGGTAGCGCGAGAAGTGCGAGGCCAATCGAGATGGCAGAGGGCAGGCCTTATATACCCAAGGGTTGGCAGGCCCTTCGCTGCCCTCGTCCCCGCACACAGATCCCCCCTCTTCTCCCGCATACTCCAGAGACCACCCATCGCCGATCTCCCAGCAACCCTGACGTCTCAAAGGGCAGGCATCCCATGCAGCCAACGCGCCGCTACAGTCCTCGCAGACCCCCTTATCGCCTAGAGGACGTCAGCTGAAGCAGCCGAGACCTTCGAACTGAGGCTGCCAGGAGGCGTCGGCTACACCGCGTCCTCCACGATGCCCAGCGAAGCACCAGACCCGCGTTTCGAGGCCTCATCGCCCAGCCCCTAGGGGCTCGTCTCCAGACTCTCGCGTCTCTACCGCCTCTATGCTCATCTAGCCATCCCCCGCTCCCCTTTTGGCCTTCGACCTCGATCGAGCTCCACCGTAGCAGCCAGTTGTACCATCACCATCCTCCGCCTCGTAGACTGCCTTGCAAGACACTTATCAGCGCCCTTCCAGCCCGGATCTTCGTCCTTCCGAGGCTCGTCACCAGTGCTCCACCAATGGTCCAAGATAGCGTCGGGGCAGCTGGAACCACCGAGGTCACTGTTCCCGATCCAGGTGTCGCTGGGCAGTGCATACGTCCGTCCTTGCGATCAAGTCGCCACCACGTCAGCAATGGCTGCTGCCTGAAAAGCAGCTGACCCGCATTCGAATCGAGGTGCCCAATCACCGCCCTCCAGATCGATTGCGGGGGGCGTCACCGGACCACGTTAATATCTAATAGTCGGCTTTCGGCAGTGGGAGGCAGCACACGTCTGTGCGCGCTCGCCGCTGCCCCTGCTAGATTGGCAGAGGCTGATGCCTGGAAGCGTGTCGAATGGAACCTGACAGAGATACCCAGTCGCCATTCCCACCCTGGAAATATCGGTGCGTCAGCCCTCCATCAAAGGCGCAGCAATCGTCGCTCTGCCATAGCGTGAGGCGGATTCATCTCTTTAGTCCTGTTGTTCACCCCAAGGAGCATTGGGCCGAGACAACCGCGATGCGGCCCCTCTCGTCGCTGAGGCCTTTCTAGTCGCTAGGGCCATCACGGGTAGCCTGTGAATACAAACTGGCAGGGCGGTCGCACCGCTGTTCCCAGGGATGTGGGGAGGGCCGACTGAGAAAACCTCAGGAGCGCTGAAGAAGGGGTGAAACCGCGGAAGGTTACGTCGTTCGAGGATAGAAGGAAGTGGGGCCTGCGTAAAGGAACGAGCTAAGTGGCCGAGCAGGGAACGATCGTCGCAGCCTCTGGCGCATTCCTAATGTCAATCGAGATACGAGCGAGGGCAATCATAGACATTAAGTATGTGCCGAGAGGTGAGGAGTCGAGCCGGGGGCAACTAGGGCCAACGGAACGTTATTGAAGGGAGGAGAAAATTGAGAAAGGAGTAGAGAGGATATTAAAGAGTGCAAGAAGAAAGGAGCGTGAGGGAGCGACGTTGTTAATGAAATGTCTTCGACGACGTCGCCGCTTTTTCCCATGGCCTCGCCTTGTAAGCTAGCTGCGGACTTTTTGGCTGCGCGTAGATCTCCCACCAACCCATCACGTAGGCAGTTCAATTCTCTGACAGGAATGGCCGTCAGGAGGCAGCAGCCCCCCACGTTGGATGGGGCGCCACCACCCAGGCATCACCCAGGATCACCCCGGCTCGCGCGAGCGTAAAGCAACGCTCACCCTAGGCTGGAAGGGGGGTGAGTTCGTGGCAGATTTCTATCACCTTGGCATGGTGACTAGGAACTGTCAAGCCTCGCACCCTCGTCACCCATATACCTACTTGCCATTGAGCTTGCAAATCTATTGCAATCCTCAGCTCTACAAGCATCAAGCCAGAAGAAGATGGTAGTCTCACGCCGTACACACCGTCATCGAAGTGTCCCACAATACTCAACACAATCTCCGGACCTGCAAGGCTCCATTAGTAGACCCCACCCCACCAGCCAATCAACCTAATTGGTACTCATCATATCCTCCGTAAACCATGGACGCTCTCAAGAAGCCAAAGAGGAAAAAGGTCCTCTTGATGGGCAAAAGTGGCTCTGGCAAATCTTCTATGCGTAGCATCATCTTCAGCAACTATGTTGCTAAAGACGTGCGCCGCCTCGGCGCTACCATTGATGTCGAACATAGCACCATCAAATTCCTGGGAAACCTTGTGCTCAACCTGTGGGACTGTGGAGGGTTTGTCGACGCTCATTTGCTGTTCTCCCTCACCCGTCTCTGTGCGCCTGCTAATGCAATCAATAATCGCAGACAAGACGCCTTCACAGAAACGTATCTCACAACCCAGAAATCCCACGTCTTCTCTTCTGTTGGCCTCCTTATCTATGTCTTCGATGTCGAATCCCGTTCCTTTGAGGGCTCTAGTCCACGCGACCTTACTACCTACTCCGCCATCATCTCTGCTCTTGCCGAATACAGTCCCCACGCACACATCTTTTGTCTCATTCACAAGATGGACCTCGTGCAAACCGACTATCGGGAGAAGGTCATCGCGGATCGTACAGCTGCTATCAAGAAGCGGAGCGAAGAGTTTGCTGGCACGTTGAAGACATATGGAACGAGTATATGGGATCAAAGCTTGTATGGGGCGTGGGGCAGTATAGTAAATGCGCTAATTCCGGATCTGGACGTGATGGAGAAGGGTTTGAGGACATTGAGTGCAGAGACGAGGGCGGAGGAGGTAGTCCTCTTTGAGAGGGCTACGTTCTTGACGGTCCTGAGCGTGGTAGAGAAAGTAGGGGAGAGGAACCCATATGCGGACAGGCAAGAGAGGTTGAGTAACGTCATCAAGACTTTCAAGCATTCCCTATCGTAAGTTCCTCCTATCGCAGTTAGAATTAGAGGAAAGGCAAGTTGCTGACATTGACACAGGAACTACACGAACACTCCCTCTTCGTCGAATCCATTCGCTGAGTTCGTTATCAAAGCGCCGCGCTTCAACCTCATCATATCGAGACTCACAAACAACACATACGTCCTAGTGGTACTGCCACCTGGAGAAGCAGATCTACAGTGCGCGAGGTTCAATATCATGGCTGCAAGAAGCACCTTCGCAAGCCAAGATATCGGCGGCGTGCAGAACCAGGATAACAGGAGAATTATTGGGGACAAGCAACAAGCAGGGGATAATGGGACCGCTGACCGAGGGCTAGGCCGGTAGGTGGAGGACTACGGATACTGGGAGAGTCAACTGTCTCGTGGAATGTGCACACGACATAGCGAAGGCGTTGAATATATATGCAGCTTTGCGTAAAACTCGCCAATGACACCCGAAACGGACCATATTGATGAAGACGCGGGTGCGATACAGCCCAACGCAAGGCTTCTAGCTCGAAGATATGAACAGCAAGGGCAGCCGGTATACACATCCCAAAGAGAATGTCGCAGGCGGCGTCCGCTTTTGTGCAGAAAAGCCTCAACATAGCGGTATTTCTCGGGCATCCTACGACCATTGCCGGATTATCTTTATGGTTACCAGGGTGAGTTTGATACCTAACGATCTCTCACGTCCACACAACATAGCTCACCCTTCTTCAGACGCGGGAACATCTCGAGACTACCCTTTTCCTGGCCCAAATTCAGCAACCCTACCAAGACTTCTAAACCCCTAGCGGAGCCAGCGAAGGGTACATTGATCTATGTCGATGGCATGGACATTTAGCAGGCGTGAAAAGAGACGTACCGGCATCGCCAACGCGTCCAGCAACTAGCCAAGGAATTCGAAGACTCGACAATGGCGACTGTGAAAGATCATAGACAACATGTATATCAGTTGGCTTACAACCATGCTCTCGTCTCCAACCCACTATAGGGGACTCAGACACGAACATCGCCTACATGGACTGCAAAATCTCATCAGTAGGAGAGCCACGATCGAGGTTTGCATGCTAGCTAGCATCATGAACATTGAGAACGCTTTCGACTTTGCGAACAAGGCACTTTCGTTTGCTCTGGCGCATCGTATCCAGGTGAGCCGTCCTGATAATCGAACTGCTTCATATAAGTCACCTGGGAAAATCCGCGCAGACAGCAGACCGGGCCCGACAGTCAAAACACGCCATTCGCGAACAAACCACTCCTTTGTCCCGTCAAAATGTCAAGGGAGGTTAAACCAAGCTAAGCGAGCCTATAGAAGTTAGGATCCGGAGCCCGATCGAAATACCTGGACAGGTTGTCCGTATAGACAGGAGAACGGACGGGCTCGAGAGGTTGAGAAGCAATTGGGCTTAGCGGTTTGTCAAGCTTACATGTCGTAGATGGCTTTTCTAGCTAGCCCACGATTGTCGAGGCGAGTCTTCTCAAGGGTCATCACCAAGTTGCCGCCGGTCGTGGAGGCGCTTGACTCTGATGCTGGTGAAGCTTATTACCATACACCAATCTTGGCAGCCACGGGCCTTGGGAGTCTTATGGTGCATTGGCGTACCCATTTCCAGGGTAAGTAATGCAGAGCAGAACGGTTGTCATGTACCGAGATGTTTTGCTTCGGTACCGGACGTCAGGAGAGCAACTTTTACGCCTCTGTGAGATCTCTTTCCGCCAAGTGTGCGCCAGAGACGCCGTGGCTTACCTGTCATCTAGGCCTTAGCCTCTGTCATTATACATTGACGGTCTAGACATCGATTTTGAACATCGAACCATTAGACATGACAGAATCTCGACCAAAATTGCCCTGACATTCATGCTGGTTACAGCCGTCCCTCCGGACTATTGCATGTCCGTGAGGAAATCCCGGGATGTTTCACCTCAGCATACCACCACTGGCGTCTTTGTGGATCAACCCATATCGGGCTGTCGAACCCTCTGTAAGACAAGGAAGGATCCAGACAACCTATGCTACGATATATAACCTTAAGTACTGCCTCCAGGAATACTTGCATAACATCTTCCTCCACTCAATCCAACAACACTTATCCAATAATACCTAGAACTCTAAGCATCCACACTCGCCCACCATGAAGTTCACTCTCCCCATCATCGCTAGCTTCCTCGCCCTCACCTCCGCCACCCGCCTCTGCGACAAGCTCGTGCGCGTCAAGATGGATCTCACCTCGCTGTCCTCATCGCTCAGCAACGGGACGACCACCCGCCCTTCCCTGAACGCGGCCTACATGTCCTTGATCGACGCCACCACAATTGTCGACGGCCTCAACCAACAATTCACCCAGTCATTAGGCTCCATCGACATGGCTTCTCAACAATTGGCCAACCTGGACATCCAGACGGGATGCTGGCTGGGCTGGCTGGTGGATCTCGAAAGTGGTCTGCAACAAGTAAGTGCGACACTCAGGTCGATCTATTCGAAGGGGGCGCACGATTTCCAGGAAGGGAATACCGAGAAAGTGAAGGGATACGGACCGCAGCTTGCCAGGACGGCACAAGATGCGTTGAGCAAGCTTACTGCGGCGCAATTGACGCTCAATAAGTATAACAGAGATGTTCTGTGTTGGACGAACTGAAGGTGGAGGTGATCATCTGGGGTGATGAGTCTAGGGATAGGAAATGGGGAAACGAATCTGGGAACATGAACATAAACATAAACATGTAATGCTGGGGTAATGACTGGGGAAATAATTTAAGAAATGTGACGTTGGGGATGTAAAACTCTGGTAAGAGTTGGAGAATAGTAATAATAAAAGCTAAAGCGTTCATTCCTCGAGAAAGTTCTCATGATCAAAAAACAATATCGTTTATGCCGAATTATTATCCCTAGGTATCATGACATTGACCGCAGTCGCACCAAACATGATATATCGCTGACGTTATTGACTGATAAGGGAAGGGGTGTTTATGCCCCTAGAATAGTACGAAGGAGCTGCTAGAATTTTGCATACGCTAGAATAAGCCCTTTCAGCGCGTGTGTTGAACAACGAACATTGAATGTTATCGATACTGACGTTGCACAACCAAATGAAAGGCTTGATAATGATCTGTCATAGTTGTTTGACCTCGGCATACTGAGCAGGAGTCCCATGAAGCCATCAATGACAATCCTAATTTTTCATAACGGATAGCAGCCTGCACTCTACTACCATGACCACGGCAAAACCTCCCTCGACACCTCAGTCACAAACTCTGCAGGCTGCAGTCTCAGCACCCTCGCCTGGCTCCTGGCGCCATCCCAAGTTTGACGAAATCACGCAAAGACAAAAAGCTGATTCGTTCAACGACAGCAACCTCAAGAAGATTGCATGGAATGGAGCGGCTCTACTCCTCCTCGTCTACTCACAGTAGGTTCACACTCGTTGCTACAAATAGTACTTTGGCTGACCCAAGATTACAGTGAGTGGTTTCAAGGTTTTCTAGGACATGCTGCTATTCGACTGTTTTATTGGGGCTTCTGGCTTCTGGGGCTATACAACGTCACCGTAGCGCTGCTGCCACTGGTCAAGAACAAAGACGAGCTCACCGACATCCCGTTGACTCCATCACAACGATCGCTACTAGGTCTCGACCCCAGTGCCACGCCTCCCCCCACACCAGACACCAAATACATCACACCACCTCGATACCCACGCTCGCCGACTCCACGAAACATATCTCCAGCTACCAGAAATAACAGCGCATACAGCACCCCTGTGGCAAGAAGTCCGTCGTACGGCCGAGAGCAAAGCGATTCGCCTACAGGAAGTCTGTGGGGCCAGAAGTCTATGGGGAGGAAAGAGTATACTGCAAGGAGATCAAGCTATGGCTCGCCATCGCCGCTTGGGCCTGGATTTGGAGGCAGAGAAGGCAGCATCTTTGGTGCACCAAGTACACCAAGCCCTACTACCGGAAGGGGTGCATCGGTCGGATTGAACAGTAAATGGCTGTATAACAAAGGGAGGAGTAGCTCGGGTATGTATTCTGGTAGTACGCTCATAGAATAAATCACGTGAGAACGATGATTGCCTCGAATGTTACCTGCTGCATCGCATCAATCTTTACTTGTACCATTGCAGTGCTACCACTCATCATACATAACGGTTACAGAAAGATTCATAGGGATATCATTTCGGACATACTCAGTCTTGGCATACTTATATCCGAGTGACAGACATTCAATGCTGCATAAAGTATTGAACAACGTGCGGTAAGTGATATAAGTAATTCGTTATGACTGTGAGCGCTCACACATCCATAGACAATGCTAGAGATTTTCATACTTCAACATGGGGAATTCTGATTCGAAGCTCGTCTTCAAGCAAGGAATCTTCAAGCTTTCAGAACCCGAAGCAATAACATCTGAGGATCCATATTGGAGAGGAGTGCGTCTCTAAGGCAAATTCAACGGATGTTACTAACGCGCAGAAGTTCTGGGAGCTCCCCGAATCCACTGAAGATGTTTTCAGCCTCTTTTCCCCTACCGATGTCCGCCGCGCGCGAGACAGCTCCCTCTCCAATATCGAAACTCTTATCCTAGCTCTCACAACTCGGCTCTTCACACTACGACAGCATCGATCATTCCCCAACGCCCAAGTCGCACCCGAGAAACATGCGCTCAATTGCATAAGAGTTCTCACGCGTATTCTACCATTCCTCTACGAAGCAGACCATTTGGAGGTATGGGAAGACAAGTTCTTCTGGACGAAGAGGAAGAGGAGGACGAAGGGTAGAGTGACGAAACCAGAAGTCTTATTTGACGACTCGCAAGTGGAGGAAGATCTGAAGCCGGATGAGGAAGAGCATTTTGAGGATGTCAGGCCCTTGGGAGAAGAATTGGTCGACACACTGATCGATTTGCTCTTCTACGTAGGTTTCACGCTTCCTATCAGCGAAAGGTCGCGGAACAGAGTCACGTATGCGATCTGGCAGAAAGGCGTGGGGTGCAATACTTCAATGAGCTCGAGTAAAGAGATGGAGAACAATAGGACTGAGGTCTTGAGGCTGCTATTGACTATTTCGAGTAAAGCACTGTATATGCCCGCTCATATACTACCGATCAAAGGAATGAGGGCGGTGACGTACATCACCACTTGTCCAGATAAACAACTAGTGCTCTCGCTCTTGTGCTCGCAGCTCAATACTGCACTGAATTACAATCCTGCAGCTTGGCGGGTTCCGTACGATCATGTGGTCTACAATGATCCAAAGCAAATACTCATCACTTACTGCTTGCAATTTCTCCTTGTCCTTGTCGTCTACTCAATACCCGAAAGTAGCAAAGGACAAGCACCGAAGAACTACTTCCGACATTTCCTTGGGCGGTTACATCGACCACAAGATTTTGAGTTTCTCGCGGACGGTATGAGCAGGACCTTGAACCAGTCGCTACAAGCAACATCTTCATATCTACCTGGAAGTCAAAAGTCATTGAAGTGGTCGTCAGAGATGGTAATGCTCTTTTGGGAGATCCTGCAATGCAACAAGCGATTCCGCTCGTTCATTATCGACACCGATCGTGGCCACGATTTCATGATCTTGATGTTGTTTCATGCTACAGAATACAAGGCCGATCCCTCGAAACAAGGAGTAGTCCGAATGTGCGCCTTTATTTTGCAGACACTGAGCTCAGAGCCGAATTTCGGAAAGCTTCTCAATCAAGAATTCGAAAGCCAGGACAAGCTTCCTGCCATTATTAAGATGGCAGAATTCAAGGGCACCTATGCCGATTTTCTAATAATTGTGAGTCCTACACAATGCTTGATGCTGTAGAGCTGATGAGGTAGTCGATCCATTCCCTTATTACATCCAGCAATGGCAAGTTGGATGCCATCTACCCGTCGCTTCTTGCCACCATCAACAATGTTGCCCCGTACATAGAGCACCTTAGCCACAGAGCAAGTTCGACTTTATTGCAACTATTCGCATCAATGTCTGCGCCCAGCTTTCTACTCGGGAACGAAACCAATCACTCCTTGTTGCAATCTTTGCTCGAGTCGATGAATGCCATCATAGAGCACCAGTATTCCAGTAAGTGGTACAGACTGCAACAGTAGAAATCAACGTTGATCGGTGACCAGGCAACAAGGTATTTGTGCAAGGGATTTTCAGATCGCGGAAAAGGTTTGAAGCTTTACGCTCTTTCACTCTAGAAAGTGGTCAAGAGGAGATCGAGCGCATGATGCAACGAAATAAGGAAGCAGCTGAATCATCGGACTTGCCGACAAGTCCCTCACGCACATCACGGAACAGCTCTGTCGATAGCATCCGAGCCCCGCACGGTGCGAGGACACCCACACTCAGTGACGTCCCAGAGGAAGACAGCGCTTTCGCAATTGGAGACGATGATGACTCTGACGATGAGAATCAGGAGATGATACCCACCCCGTCTCGATCCTCTCCCTCTGGCCATACATCACGAACTCCCTCCATTTCATCATCAGCTGGGGAACCATTGCCTACCCAATTACGGGGCATGTCCGAAAAAGCTCGCGGCAAGATGCCGGCCGGGCAGTCCTCTTTCTCCAGGCAAAACAGCACCACAAGCCTAAACAGTCACGCAGCGACAATAATGCCGCCATCCCTAAGCGGGTTCAACCCCACAGCAAACTGGATAGATTCTTGGCTTCCAACCCTGCCTCTTCACACCATAATCACCCTTCTATCCTCATCCAGTCTACCGCAGGCACTTCCACCCGGTCTGGAAGCAACACCACCTCGCGTCCATCTTTTCGAATGGACGCCTCTATCCTTGGGCTGGTACGAGTCCTTACTCTGGGGTTTCATCTTTGCCTCGGAGATGGTCGTGCAGAAAGGTACAGTGGGTGTTTGGAATGGTACGGCAATAAGGCTGTTCAGAGTCGAGACTGCTGCTTCCACAGGGCCAAGTCTGATGAAGCCAATGGGGGCTGTGGATGCGGTTGGATCGCGGCTGATAAGTGGTGTAGCAAGTTTGGGGGTGGGGTCTAAGACAGCAGGAGAAGTTGGAGATGGTAGGAGGGGTTCTAACATCAGGGACGTTTAGGGGGTATGATGGCATGGACCTTGGTTATGAGTTTACTAAGTCCAACGTGTAAGACAAAGACGAAGCATCGAGGTACGTCAGTTGGTTCTGGTACCAGACTTTGGAAGATGAAGCATCAAGGTGGTGTACTTGGTCCTGCTAACAGGCTTGGAAAGATGAAACCCGAAACATACTACCCATGCTATTTATTGTACACTTTTGGGTGGAGTCAATCCCAGGACGACCGTGCCATACAGAGTTTCAAAAACGTGCAAATGAATGTGCATAACCCACGTGGCAAGGCAGCGGCTCATAGGGATTACGAAACCTGCTAATCGGCTTCTCGAACATACCGCGCTTGTGCAAGGTGTTCTATTCACGTCGCGCGGCAAGACGGTTAGCTCGACGCTTTGTTTTCGATGTCGTTATGCGATCCAGATGTGTCGCTAATCTGCACAGATGCCTCATGGTCAATTACGCTTAAATCGTCTAGCGCAAAAGCCATGAATATCAAGATCCAAACTTGATGGAATACTTAGAGGAATGAATGCCTCACTTTACGGTCCAGGTTTCATACGAAAGCCTTCCGATCCGTTTTAGGGACATCGTTCCATGATAGACACAGGCAAGATGGCTCGACGTGTCTACTTATCGTACATCGTTTCATTCCTCTACATCCTCAAACTCACCACAGCAACACCTCTCACAGGCTCCACACCCCTCGAGTCTTCCCCACAAACAATCCCAAGCGCATCCACACCCCTAAACGCCAGCATCCAAGACTTCGCCGCCTCCCCCACCTGGAACGGAACCCTCCTCCCCCCCACCGCCTGCACCATCACAAGCATCTTCGCCCTCCTCGACCTCGCCCTCCAAGACTTCACCGCCCCCACCACCACAAAAACATGGCAAACCTCCTCCTTCCCCAACCTCGCCATCGCCATAACCCCGCCCCAAAACCAAAACACCACCACCGTCCGCTGGGCCATCTGGGGCATCGCATCCGCCCTCAAAACCATGCTCGCAACCCACCGCTACGAAACCGCCTCTTTCGCTCTAACCTACGGCGCCAACCCCGTCGGCTACGTAACCTATGCGACAACCCAAACCGTCGCGGCGCCAATCACCAAACCACAAGTCGAAGCCGCATCCGGCCCCTTCGGCACCACCGAGACGGAGATCTCCATATCGCCGACTTCCCAAACCGGCAGTGACCCTCCCATAATGTATACCCTCGCCAATCCCACTTCCACAAGCCAAAACTCCAAATCAAACGCTAGTTCAAAACTCCAAATCCAACTCTCCACCAGCTCCATCTCCATCTCCATCAGCCAAGAAACCTACATCGCCGCCATCGTCAACGCGTTAGTAGCTCTAGCCCCCTCACCTGCCAACCAACGTGTAGATCGGTGGTGTATCTCCAGTCCAGGCGTCACGGATCAAGTGGAGATTTCCTTCCAAGCCGTGGCGCGGTCGCGGGGGCCGTACTTGGAGGTGAGGATGGTGAGTCGGGTGTTGGCTTCTTTGGTGGGGATTCTGATGGAGGGGGGGGCGTGGAGGGAGGTTGATGTTGGGGTTTTTGTGGGGGGGATGGTTGTTGGGGAGGGGAGGGTTGGGAGGGGGTTGGGGATGGGGAGGGGGGAGGGAGGAGGGGGATGGGGTGTGGGGTGTGCTGGGGTTGAGGACGGAATGTAGGGGATACTGTAGTTGACACGGGTGTAGCGTTACCGAGTATGGCTGTGGGGGATTTTTGGGTCATGGTATACGCGGCATATGTACTCTTGGTAGGGTTTTGTTAGGTTCTCACTTCTGCGATAGTCTTTCGCTGCAGAATACCAATCTCGTACACATTCTAGAGAGTTGAGTCGCAAACACACTAACTACCATAAAAGGTACCAATTGCAATTTTACTTTTTTTGGAGCTGATCCATCACGCCGAAACGACCCTCTCGCTGATGTCATACAGGAACTGCTGCTCGGTCTGTTAGATTCGGTTCCGTTTGCATGGATATTTCTCTACTCCCCACATCTACCTGCCTACCTCACCTACCTTACCCCGTCCAAGCCGCCAAGATTAAACATAAACATCTTTGATTAAGAACGCACCACCTCGTCTCCTCCATCTCCATCCTTTATCTAAGCTACCAAATCCCATCCCCTCTTCCCGATTCAATCAGTTTATAAACCCTAAACACGAAATATCTATGTCCCGTTGAAATACCCTCCGGTTTCTAGTCGCTACGCTTTGGCTTACAATCTCAACTCAAACACATTGGATAGAGATCTTCGAAGGGTATACCTATCGCACGGAGCTCTACTCCACAGCACACTGCACAACACGCACGCGGGGCACTGAATTTCAACACCAACACCAACACCAACCACCATCCACGCCACCTTTCCCACACTCCCACTCAACCCCGCATTTCAAGTACGACCTATGAAGCCTAAAATATCTCCGCCTTCATCGTCCTTTCCCACCTTATCCACGCTCCACGCGCTAAATTATCTCCTGTTCATTTCATACTTGGTATCGATCCCCTATCTGACATGTATCACCTACTTCTTTCTTCTCTTATAGCGTTGTCGGGATGGAAGTATTAGATATTATTATCGTATGAAAGGGAAATGGGGATGGATGTTTGGTGGGGATGGTATGAAATGGTATGGTATGGTATGGGATAGTATGAAGGGAAAGCTGATAGGGCTGTGGTGTTTACACGACTGTATGTAGAGGGGGTGGGAGGATAGGATAGGATGATAGGATGATGTTATGGGTTTGAGGTGAGGAGAGGTTGTGCATTGAAAATGGTGTGGATTTTGCCGGGGTGGGATTTGTCGTTTATGAACATAATCCAATGAAGATGACTGGATAATCATATGCCTACTCTATCGTACTAGTATTTTAGTTCTATGCTAACGTCACATCAGCCGCTCCGCCTGAGATCGAACTTTATATTGCTGCTAGAAACATGAAACTGATATATTTGTATCTACATATATATAGGGAGGAGCAATGACTAACCGTGTCGTCCAGGAAGTGGGTATGATTTTTTGAGTTTTGTTATAATATCTGACTTTGGTTCCTTGGCGGATAGATGGTGGTTTTGTTTATTTGGATACCGCTTTCGCCATCTACCTCTTTTCGATTCTTCTCCATTAAATACTAGTCGAGCTTTACACCAGTCATAAAGTTATAGATACAAGAACCCCATCGCAGTCCCCAATCCCACAATGGCCATACCGGACCACCACAGCGAGCCCAACGCCGCCTGTTGATGCACAGAAGCCGCGATCGATTTCGCTGAGGAGGCGGATGGAGCGGGTGTCGAGCCCATGGTCATGGAGCCAGACGGTCCGGCGGTGGCGGCCGGTGTTGCCATGAAGCTGGCGTCGGAGGTGAAAGAGGCTGTCAGGCCTGTGGCGTTTTTGCAGGACGAGGGAACGGACGACGCTTTGCCTGTCACGAAATGGATCGCGGCGCACTATTCGCACGTTGTGGTTAATGGAATTTCGTACAGCCAAGTGGGTGAGATAAGATAAGAGTAGTGCTTGGGGTGTTTTACTTGGAAGAGCGATCCGTCAGGACCATGCTGGATGACCTGAATGACACCATCCTTCCCAGCCCACGTCCCCGGCACGGTCAGTCCCGTCTCGCAGTAAGAACCTAGCCCCGCTTCCGACACGACGGGCAGGAGGTTTGTGAAGTTGTCGCCGGTTCCGGTTTTTTCAAGGGTGGCGCGGAATAGCCATTCGGCTTGTGGATGGGTCGAGGTGACGGCGATGGCGTCGCCGTCGACGTGGAAGTCGGTGGCGTTGTCGAAGGTGACGGTGAAGCCGCCGCAGGGCGCTGTGCTTTCTTTATCGTCGCTGAAACCGACGGTGTTGGGATAGTTGAGGAGGAAGTGGGTGGATACTTGGGGGATGAGGAGTAGGGCTGTCAGGAGGGCCGAGGGGAGTGTATTGTGCTGCATCCTGGCTGAGATGATGTTTGTTGTTCTTCTTTTCGATCTTGATGGTGAGGAAGGAGGAATATTGCTCGAACAATGCGCGTATGGAAACTCACAGACAAAGGGGTGGAATCTGCAATTCCCTCGAGGTTGTTGATGAATGGGGTGAGATTCTCACTGTTTTCAATACAAGGCTAAAGTCACCGTATTTTTGGATAGTTACATAGCGTCTGGAGGATGCGCGAGTTTGAGCACGTCGTTTCTTCCTTTGCTCCAAGAGGGCCAAGTAGACCGTCCCGACATTTGTCCTCCCTCAGCAGTGGTTACTTTTCGGGCACTAGAAGGAGCTCTAGTGCGCCAAGCGGCGTGGGTTTGAGCAAGTTTAATGCTTGGCATGTCAGATCTCACGCCCTTGATTCGATACACCCCCCTTTTCTTTCATGCAACGGGCATATAATGTGCTTCGGGAACGTGGCTATCGGTTGATTGTTGATTACCTACATCGGAGGTTAGGATATATATGACTGCATAGTAGATCATTAAATGCATCGTTGACCGAGGTGGCGTGAAAAGACGTTTGGCTTCTTCCATATCCCACCACGGCTATGGCAGTATCAGTCTTGGGTTATTAGATTCATGCAAAGACATTGTTCCACAAGCGAAGGAAGGAGGTGGTAAGAAGGTGGTAAGGGATAGTGGCGGAAACAATTTGGTGTTCCCTTTGAATCTCTGCCGTCGTGAGCAGACACCCAGAGGTACTGAACAAAGTATGGACGCCTCAATGATGTCCAGCATGGCTGGCATGGGCATGGATATGGGCTCCGGTGGAGTTTTTCTTCCTCATAACAAGAGTCTGGCTCGAACGTACTGGTACCTTGTTGCAGCATGCGTCGTAGTGGCGTGCATGTTAAAGGCTACCAGTGCGCTCATGGTACGGTCGAGGTGAGCTTCCTGCGCTCAGCATATCCCTACCGTCGCTTCTCTGACGTTGATCGAGGAGAAAATACTAATATTGAATCTCCTGTAGGAAAAGAACTTGTAAGACCCTCTCGGTCTCGCATCCTACCAGGCCGCGCAACATCCTATCACAAGCATACGCAACGACGAACGCCATAACGAGAGAGATTTCATACCCACAGGTAGTCTACCTTCCTCGTCTCTGGTGCGAATGGCTCAGTCCCCCACCTCTGGGCAGGTCGTTGGCCATCCTCACATACTGGGCCATCATCACCTTGTTCTTGACAACAGGCTCTATCGTTCACGATGCCTATTATTGGGAGAGGATAGGATATCGAGCGGCTTGGATCTCCGTGACCCAAGTCCCTCTGGTCTACCTGCTGGCTGGAAAGGTCAATGTTATTAGCACATTCTTCGGATCCTCGTACATTGATCTCAATTGGATACACAGATGGGTATCGAGAACCCTATTCCTGACAATCACCATTCATGGCGCTTTCTTCATCACCGAGTGGGTACGCGCCGACTTCTTCAAGCTTGAGCTGGCCATGATGCCTATGGTCAAGTACGGCATTGGTCTGTGGGCCGTACTGGCCTGGATCCTGATAAGCTCTCTGGTCCCGTTGCGCCGTCTTTGCTACGAGTTTTTTATCTTTCAACATCTCGCATCAGGAGCCATCTTTTTGTGGTTGCTATACAAGCATGTGCCGTCGTATGCAGCTTACAACGTCTGGCTGGCAGTGGCATTTGTCTTGTCGGGTCGTGTGCTCCGAAGCACCATCTTCCTTGTCCAAAACCTTAGCAGGCACTTCGGATATCATGCGGAATTGAAAGCTATGTCTGGAGATATCACGATGGTTACTATCCCTAACGTCAAACTCTCCTGGAGACCTGGCCAGTATATCCTGTTGTGGTGTCCAACGCTCGGTCCAATGGAATCCCATCCCTTCACCATTTCAAACATCTCTCATAATACCGCGAGAAATGGTCCCAATGAAGTCGATCTTGTCGTCCGTGCTCGTACCGGCTTCACACGGAGACTACACAACCGCGCCAGCTCCTCTCAAAACGCTTGTCCGAAAGTACGAGCCTTCATTACTGGTCCTTTCGGTAGCTTACCAACTTGGAACACATTCGAGACCATCGTCCTCATTTCTGCATCCACTGGGGCTTCATTCACCCTTCCGATTCTTGAGAGCATTCTCCGAGATCCTTGCTGTATCAGTCGAATCGACTGCTTCTTGTTGGTTCGAGACAGATCGCACGTAGATGCTTATCTGCAACGTCTGGAAGCTGCCGCTGTCCACGACATAGCTTCAGAAGTGGATTTGAGGATCGAGATCGCCGTCACTGGTCAGCTCCACGACGTGGGCCGTGCTGATGACGGTCAAGTAGAGCTGGGCAGTATCATAGGTTCTCGGACTTCGTCTGGAGCCTCCTCTACTGAAATTCCGAACTCAACGTTCATTCCCTACAAAGCAGAAATCGAGGAGTGTCCCACATCAGAAACCCTGGCGAATGGCCCTCCAGGAATTGATATCGAAAAAGCACAAATTGCTCTCAGCTCAACGGTGCCAGACTCCCGATCCCAAAAGATCTCTCGCCTTCGGTACTCACGCGGTCGCCCAAGCATTGCCAAGATTATACGAGCACCGGTCGAAGCGTCTGCAGGCGAGACTTCTGTCGTTGTGTGCGGTGGAAGAAGCCTGACTACGACTGTACGGAACTGTGTTGCCAGTCTCTCGGATGAGAGAGCGGTCCACAAGGGCACTGGGGCACAGGGTATCCATCTACATGTTGAGGAGTTTGGTTCATGAAAACTTGCGGTTGATGCAGCGTCGGCTAGTGCTAGTGGCTCTTATCGATAACAGTCTTGGCACTGCTTGGACGATATCGGACGATCAAGACCTTACCCATACCCAAGTCTTCGAAACGTTTGCATTGGTGTTCGCCGACCTGTCAACACACCGCTCAGCTCCAGCCTCGACGGCGAGGCCGGCACGTTCCCGACCGCGCACACAGCTCCCGAAGCCTCCGCGAACATTACTATCGGGAGAATAATGGGACACTACGGCCGAACCCTCCCATAGCAGCACCGAATTAACTCGCGCCCCAACAAGATTCCCTCCACAATCTCCGAGATCTCTAGCGCTGTAGTAAACATACGTACGACATCGAGACCCCGATCCCCTCTCCGTCATATCAGGAGAACATCCAGCCAACCCTCAGTCCCTGATTCAAGAAAAACCATTCATTGTGCATGCAGCGATACCGGTGGCCGAGAAAGAAAGATCGCCCGCACGACTCCAAGGTTGAAGACGAAGAGGGATAGGGAAAACGGCTTTAGAACTATGATCCCGAATGGGAACGGGAGCTTTCGACTACGGAAAGTACTTGGAGAGAGAGGACAGGATAGGATCGATTACTTTGAGAGGAGAGAATTGGAGTAGTCGATCTCCCAACCAAACACGCTTGTGAGGGGTGAGAGTTTGAGGTTGGTACACAGCATAAGCTGCGGTGACGGGTATACACAGCAGGCGTTTCGATCGCGATTATAAGCGCATCGTCATCCAGCTAGGTAGTAGAATGAAATTAGTGAATTAACCTCCTATTCTATTCTCCCCAGTTAAAGCCGACTCTCTTCTCCCTAGCTATAATCTACATAATCCTCTAAGATAAATTCCCCTATGCTAGCCATTACTAACAAGCTTGCCCTTCTACCTACCTACACACTTCCCCTCCCCTGGTCCCTAGCCGCTATCTACCCTCTGAAATCCTCTACGTTCGTTCGCCCAATCCCTCCCGACTTTACGAATGCAGCTTCTTCATTTTCCACGATTCCATATCTTTCAAAACCTAGGAGGCCGTTGACATAATAAGCGTGCGGTAGGTAGGGATAGGAGGGTAGAATCTAGGCTTTTTGGTGAGGTTGATGTTGGCGAGTAGGTAGGTAGGTAGGTAGGTAGGCAGAGTAGTGGTGATTGGGGACTGGGATGACTGTGGCCAGAAAAATTGTTCATGAGAATTCTCTTGAACGGAATTGGTGAGCTGTGGACGACGATAAAGTGGATGATTTTTTCCCTCAAGGAGCCCACCTATGGGAATCCAAAACACCACGGCAGATTCAAACATATATGTATTCCTTCTTCTCAAACGTATATACACATCAGTGTGACTCGAGGGACTGTCCCAGAGATCTGTCCTGAATCGAGTTCTTCTACAGCTCACGATGACATCTTCACCCATTTTACCCCCAAGAAGCCCACCCAAATCCAAAACACCACATCGGACCCATATATATTCCTCCCAATCATATACACACTTTAGGATGCGTTTCCTAAACATTTCTCCACCCCCGCCCCTCCACCAGCTCACCGATCCCTGTACATCCAAAACTGCCCAAAGATCAAAAGATCCAAAACCAGCGTGCCAGCGCTCCCAATCACCCAACTAGCATTCACGAGTATATACCGCCCATACTCCTTCCCCCATTCACCCCCCTCACAAAATCCCCCCCCTCCCCCTCCCCCTTCTCTTCCTCTCCCAGCACCATCCACCCGTCCTATCCTCGCACACGCCGGCTCATAAGCGAAGATACTGAGCACATATGTCATGTTACCCACGCAGGCGAAGAGGAAGAAGAGCATGCTGACGCCTTCGGTCGATTTGCGGCGGTGGTTGAGGAGGAGTTGGGGGATGCGGGAGGTGAGGTAGAGGGTTGCGCAGAGGTAGCCGAAGGTTTGGCCGAGGGGGGAGAGGGGGAGGGGTGTGGATGGGGACGGGGTGGGGGAGGCTGGGTGGGGGGTTTTGTGGTGGTGGGTAGGTGGAGCGGGAGGGTATTGGGTGTGGGTGTGGGTGGGGCGGGGGGATAGCCACCAGCCTAGGACGCCGATGGCGGAGACGAGGATGAGGGCTGTGGTGTTGAAGAGGAGGGTGTAGAGGGGGGATTTTGGTTTGGAGGGGGAGAGAGCGGGTGGGGTGGATGTTGGTTTTGAGGGTGGCATGAAAGGTGTTGCGGGCGAGAGGTGCGTAGCTGATACGTGGGTGCTGGAGAGGCGGGAGCGGAAAGAGGAGAAAGAACCTCTGGCCGATGGGCGATCTACGTCTGAGATCGTAGGCCGTTTATGCGGTAGCAGGGACGTTTGCTCAGTAGCTTCCTCTTCTTCGACAGCTTCCTCGTCCACGGCTCCAGGTACCTTTTTGGCTGCTGACGCATCCGAGAAGGTGAAGCCTCGGTAATAGAAGCATTGGCCCAGGAGGACGATGTCGGCGAGGGTGTAGTAGACGGCGAGGATCGTCATTGTGGGCAGCACGCCCTGCAGGACGGCGCCGAGGATGTTGAAGACGTCGCCGAGGAGCCAGACGATGAGGAAGGCGAGGGAGAGGCCGGAGGCGGAGGAGCGGCGGGCATTTTCGATGATTTGGGGGGTGAAGACGACGATCCAGCAGGCGATGGAGATGGAGCTGGGGGGGGATGTCAGGGTTTGTAGGTGTTGTAGAGGAGGGAATTGAGGACTTACCCGCAGATACCGCTCAATGCTTCGAGATCCACGTCCATGGTGGTATTTTCCGCTTACGCTTCTGCGAGTGGACGTGCAGTTGGATGAGATGTTTTGAGGAAGACATTGTTGACCGCGAAGTTGGAATTTACAAGGATGCGAAGAGATTTACGTAACGCAGCCGTCAAGCGAAAAACCTGGGGAAATTAGGGTTCTGGGGCCGGACTAGCCGTAAGAGGAAAGTATAACATATTGCCGCGTATTCTCTGATCTGAAGCTACGGTCTAACCTTCTCCTCATTGTACGTTGAGCTATATCATTGCAAACGAGTTGTTGATTGTTTTCGAGCTGGCTACTACGATCTCCTCGTACGATTGTGTTATGCAGAGATAATTCTATTACCCCAAATAAGCCTCCAAGTTGATGTCTAGACGGAGTGAAATTCTCAGATCTACGCTTGAGTAGGCTGCCAATGGATGCGTCAAGATAGTTGATCAACGGTTTCATGTTGGGTCCAGAGTTCTCAGTTGGTATATCGCAGTCGTGATAACCCCTAATGGTCACGGAATGGTAAGCACCTGATCGTCAAAGCTGTCATGGTACTTTCCACAACGAGGGATGTCGAACGAGGGTTCTGCATCGGTTCAATACGCTAAGATTCCTGGGATAGCAGCACATACTCACTCATTCTTCTCCTCTCTCGCACCTAAAACGATGCAGCGAACACGTCAATTTCAGGCGAAGTAGACCGAATAGCTACAAAGGCGTGGCGATAAAGACGCTCAACGTGGAAGGCCAATGAAGCTACGAGCTCGAAACACGTTCAAGTCTTTGTGAATATTCCCCAAAGCCTCGGTTTCTCTCCTATCGCTTGATCAGAGGGGCTTCCACTCGACCCATTCCCACGCTCCCGTCAGCAGAGTATCTTCGCCTTCAGCGATCTCGATCGTCGCGATTTGATCCTGCATGTTGCTGTCAAAGGTAATAATTACGCGTGTTCCGACTCGAAAATTCTCTCCTTCTCTAATTGCCTCGCGTATTTGGCTCAAAATATTACTGGTGTATATTGCATGCTCACCAGCTGCCAAATCCAATTTTATCGTCATGTAACCTATATCGAGGGATGATTCTGGTTGATCTATGTATGTCACTGTTGCTTTGTAACGTCTTGCAGCACTCGGCGGATTGACTGGGGCTTCTTCAGTGTTTGGGGGCGCAGCTGCGGAGGCCATAGTATCTTTGAAAAGGCGGTAGAATCTTGAAGATGCGTAAGATTGTTTTGGTTTGAGCAGCGGAATTGGCTTACAGGAATGTGTCGCTCAGGAAAAGCATGATCTTATAGAGACCTGATTCTCGTTACGGAGCCCTCCATTCTCGTAGCCGGCGGTGTTAGCATCGGATACTCGTCTCGGAAAAGATGGACGAGAATTGTCACATAAAGCAGCTTGAAGTCCCCAGGAGGTCCAACAGTGAAGAGCTTTGAAGAAGATCCACTATGCCGTGGGAGAGAAAAGATGAATATGAATCAGCGATTTCTGACAGCTTCAGGCTCGCTCGCTGGCCAATGTCGCTCGGGAGAAGCCTGACCTGAATGGGACTCAATCTTCATTGTCGGTGGCGCTGGGAGCTTATGTTCATGTCATAAGGAATGGACGAGAATCATTACACAGCGCAGCTCAAAAATGTTAGGAGGAATCAAAGAGGTTTGAAAAAGATCCATAGTGGCCGCAGAGAGAGGAGTTGGGTAAGAGTCTGCGAGATCTTGAAATCAAAGGCTCTCTGGCTAGCTATTCAGAATGAAGCCATCCACGAGAAGACTGTGTTGGGGAGCACGGAAAGTCGAAGGCGTAACGTCTGGCCGACCCAGCGGGCCGTTTATCGACAACGAGGAATGACGATGTTAATCTATCACAGACATTGACTACTACTTTCATATTCCAGCCACCAAGTCCAATAATTCCTGCGCAATCTCAATCTTCACCATACCTCGGCTGCCTCTTTCTACCAGATTCTCTGACATGGACCATCTCCTTCGTACGAAAGATTCCACGTTATGAAGTTGTCTCGACAAAATTAGATAAGAGCTTGCAAAAGCATGGAGCATATAATTGTCACTTGCTACTACGCACGGGGAGGAAGTCTAGATAGTCAGACAACCCCTACTGGACGATGCATGTGGAAGCAATGTCAGAAAATGAATGGCTGATTAATGAGAGTAGCAATCCCCTATCGGAATATCGAAAATTAAGAAGATAAACCCGTCAACATGGTCATGATTATCAGGAGGATTGTTGAAATCGACCTTCATGGCACTCCGAAAGCCACCAAACAGACCAAAAGAGTGTGCGAGCGCGGATCGCGTTGGCACCATATTATGGGTAAAGGGTCCAAACATCGCCACGTACCCAAATTGCGAGAACACCTGCGGACGCGAGTCGCTCCATCCAGCGTCTAGTCTGGTATTGTCCCAGAGCTCGATTTCTCCCCAAAAGTCACAATTCCAGAGCTATCCTTTCCTCTATGGTCGGCTCCTCGTCCGGCTGCTCCTCTTGAGGTAAAACCCGAAAGTTCGACACCCAAGCGATGAGGCCACCCTGTATCTTATAGGTGACTGCGATGCGCAAGCCAAGTCTCCAAGTGATGCCATAAGACCTTGCGTCGAGAAGCACATCATTCTGGATCCAACCCTTATCTTCTACTCCATCGATTTTAACTACCAGCACACCCCCGTTGATGGTAGCGTCATAGTGACGGCCCAATGTTGCCTTCTTTTCTCCTACCAATGGTCCCCTAGTCCATGGAGAGGGTGGAGTACCGGGTAGGAGAACATACTCAGGTGCTAAATATTTTTCTGCGGGCATTGTATTATGTGCGGTGTGATTTGGTCGAGCGAGACTGCGGAAAGTCTTTATAGCACAGATTAGTCGAGAAGACCGCGAGTAGAGGAGATGCACTCATACCTGTATGGAGAATTCTGATCTGTATTAATTTTCGCGTGGGGTTTCCTGTTACTGCGTAGGAAATTGCTTATGGTATTGATATTCCACAGATTGGAGAGGCTGACGATACTTATATAGGAAACATCCAAAGCAACAGAGATGACCATGGCAATGCGTCGGTATATTGAAGACTGCTCTAGCGCTGTTTGTGGCTCCGGATTGGGAACGAATCGCCCATAACAGTGCTTCAGTGTTCGCCCAAAAGCACATATTGATATGTTTTTATTGAGCAGACGTAAGCTGGGGTAATTGTTTGACAGACGGTAAAGCGCAAACCCGTCCGCAAGTCCGAATTTTTCCTATTGCGAATATCGAGTATCGGAATTGGGACGCTGGTGAAAGTCATCCGTTTGGGAATGTGGCCTTCCAATGAAACATCGTCCGTAAACCAGGACCTCAGCCAAGAAGAGAAAGGTGGCGAGTCCGAATTTCTCTAGCCAATCGCTTAGCTCGATGGAGACCTATCGACGGGAGTCCAGAATAATGGAACAAAGGAATTTGCGCTCGGGGCAACCAAAGCGATCGGATTACGCAAGCATGACCGTCTGGGACGAGATTTTGCTGCATCGAGTACGTGCGATCAAGGACCTTCGCAATCGCAGACCCATTGGCCATTTTCGTCAATATTGAAGCCCTCGTTATCGTTGTCAGTATCCGAATGCCGCGCTGTGACAAATGGATTCAGTAGCACGAAATGTCTTTGGTCAAATCGGTTTACTGGGCTTCCCAGAAGGTCAGAGTCTATTTCTTATGCCAATGAGCAATACGTCGCGAATTAGCATTTGCAATTGCTGATTGGCAGCAGTCTTTTCGCAGCAAACCCAGATTCAGGTTCGGCAGCGTTCCATTCTTTCCGCTTTGTCGGAAATTGTATTACGACAATCAATGCCTAATGACTAATTCATAGCTCTGTGATAGTCTTCTTGCCGAGGAGCCATTGGCGATGGAGGTCTACCAAATATGGTATCTTATGCATCAAGTTCATCTTTTGAATGGGTTTCCGACCGTAACGCCGAATTCGGCGCGAATTGTCTCCAAATCGCAGCCGTGGATAAGTCATGGCGGTTGGGTGTGATATCGATTATCTTGATGGGCCCCCTCTTCGTCTCATGCAAAGCGTCCCAGCATATATAAAGGACTTTGGATGCTCTGATTTTAACAGCATCACCATACCACGACGCAGACTCCTCCAACTTCCACACTCTAGTCTCAGCGACTGCACACCCTCGGCTGATACTTCATTCGACCCTGCAAGCACGGCAATAAGACATCAGCAGTGTAGGACGTGTGTCATCCTCTGTACGCAGCTATTCTAACGCAAAGAAGGTCCTGCAGCATCCGATTTCAACACTACTCTATCGTCATCATGGCTTCCGAACCAAACAAGTTCAAAGCTACCGTCAAGCAAACCCTGCGCCACGACATTCAGCCATGGCGTAATCTCATTTTCAAGTTCGACTCTGGGATGTTCGACGCAGCGGAAGGGAAGGCTCTAGAGGACGAGCATGGCAATCTGATTGAGTTCCATACAGGAGACCGAGTCGAAGCTGCGTACGAGTCATCACAAGTACCCTACAAACTCCTCAGTGTGCGCAAACTCGCGGTGCCCGTCTTGCCCCTTGAGCCAAACACGCACTTAGCTACCGTCAAGGGCGTCAATTATTACACTGATGGACGAGGAACTCATCTCTGTTTCAAGCTCGACAATGGAGATTTCGATATGACGGGACCGGAGGCTCTAGATTATAAGCATGGCCATCAGGTTGAGTATGATGTAGGAGACCGAGTCAAGGTCACGTACGAGCCTGCAACGATACCCGAACTAGTCGTTGCCGTTCGCAAAGTCGAGGAGAACTAAGCGCTGGTCGATGACGGGGCTCTGCGCGAGATTGTATGGAAGTTTACAGCGGATGGGGGACCATGGAGTGCGGATGAGCCGGTGTTTCTGTCGTTCGACCCTTGTTAATTGTGGAGGAAATGGGTCGCTGAGTTGTCTGGAATTTTTGATTCGATATTTCTGTACTGCGATCCGCGAGACGTGAATTCAACATTCACTCGACGCCTAGAGGAAGTGGCGATCTGAGTTGTCCAGACATTCACAGCCGAGATTTCTGTACTGCGCTCTTAGAGAGTTGGATTCAACATTCAACTCAAAACCTAGTCTATTATGTTGTAGTGAAGTGAAGAATACTATCGTGTAGCATACATTGGTCTTGACCTGATGAAGCTCTGTGAATCATTGTGTAATTTTCAGTATCGATAGAACAGATGTGCGAAACCAAATCCATGCAGTCGAACAAGTCATGGCTCACTGAGAATCTGGTCCTCCCAGCTTCAGTAAAGCCTTGTCCTATGAGAAGTATCAGTAAGGATCGGATGTATGTGAATGGAGTATGGTCACAGGTATAAGCTACCTGTGAACAAGGTATTACCTGAACGATTGAGTTTGCTAGCTTCAAGTTCGATGAGAGCTCTTCCTTAGCAGTATACATCTTGGATGAACGTTGAAAGCCTCTGTAGAATCCATATCTCGGCAGTAGGTTCACGGCTCGCAGGCTAGTTCTGATTGTAAGCCTCATGTTGAGCAGTGGATAATTAAACTGTATTGAAGGTTGGATACCCTGAAATGGACTGAGGGACGTTGATGGAAAGTTGTCCTACGCAGATCTACTGTGGTAGAATTAGAATTAGAACTAGAACTAGCTACCTAGCTTTTCTTGGCACGCTAGCCAAAAATGTACAATTATAAGCAGCGCAAGACCATTCTCTTCACCCCCCAATACCCCTGCTCTCAGAATCCCAGCATAAAATCTCAGCCAATAATGAATGCTGACAATACAGCTAGCTCAACCCTCATAATTTCGAAATCACGCCGCTTGCTCGTGCACGTACCGAGATCCTTCAATCACTACCATGACCGATATCCTGCAGCTGCAATCACAAGATTTCTAGCTATTGCCATAATAGTTGGCTTTTTCAATTATAATTGTAGTTCTGATTGAGTGGACTCCTACGTATCGAATGAATTGGTAAGAGCGAGAGTCGACGCGTACGAATTCATCGAAGCAGATACGTGAGGTGTATGCAGTCATGAACGCTACTACACACGCTCACTGGCAGTCTTAGTGGAACTTCGATCTTATCAGCACGGTTTTACGGCTGCATCGAAGGAAACCGACAGTGAGATGATTCATTGTTACGATCAAAACGGATACACATCACACTACAGCTTCGACTTCCCAGACCCAACCCCCCAAATCTCCGCCCCAGGGTTATTCAGATTCCTCCCCACCTCCCCAGGCGGCGGATCCACCCTCGGCGCACCCCTACCAACAATAAGCGCACTCGCTCTATTCAACGTCTCCTCCGCGTCCCGCTCTATTCGCGTGAGAAGCTCCTCGCACGATGGAATATCATGAATCAACCCAATGACCTGCCCAGCAGTCCACACGCCAAAATCCACATCGCCGTTGATGAAAACTTCCCTCCCTCTCTTTCCGCTGACATAAGGCGCCACATCCTCGAATTTTCCACTCGTGCTCTCCCTCTCAACCTTCACAGCCTCTTTGGCGATTTTATTCGCAAATAACCGACTTGTGTTTTTCCATCGTCTTAAGACGAGTTCTGTATCCGTTTCTTGCGCTTCGACGATGGCTTCTTTGACTTTTTGGTGTATGGGAGCTTCGATGGTACACATAAAGCGCGTGCCCATGTTTATACCTTCTGCTCCCAGTGAAAGAGCGGCTGCGAGTCCTTGACCGTCTGCGAAGCCACCAGAGGCTATGAAGGGAACACCAAGCGATTGGCGAGCGCGCGAGAGGAGTATGAAATTCGTGATATCGCTCTCGCCAACGTGGCCAGCACATTCGAAGCCGTCAATACTTAGGAAATCAACTCCAAGCTTTATGGCAGACTGAGCGTGTCAGATAGTGGTGCATTTATGTAAGATGGTGCAATTCGCAGCCTTCAACTGCTTGATGACAGGACCAGGACTATTTCCGGCTGTTTCAACGATGCGGATTCCTTCATCTATGATGACCTGCGCATAGCCGTGGTAGTCTGGTGGTATCAAGGCGGGGAGAAGCGTAAGATTGACGCCGAAAGGGTTTTGGGTCATGGAGCGACAGCGGCGAATCTCCTTTCGAAGGTCTTCGGGGTTTGGTTGGGTTAAGGCTGTCAGCTAAAATGTATCAGTAAGCGGTCGTTGGAGATTTCCTTTAGGGGAAAAGATGGAGGACGTACGATTCCTAGCCCACCAGCGTTGGAGACGGCAGAAGCCAATTCTGCATAGCCGACCCATTGCATTCCTCCTTGGACGATAGGGACTGGAGCCCGTTAGCTGTATCAATGCATTGACCAAAGGACATAAGGCTAACCCTTGATACCGAGTTGGCGCGTGAGCTCGGTATTAAACGGCATTGTGGAACGTTAAGGCACAGGAATGGAGGAGACTTTTGGGGGAAAGCCTTATAGCCTCTCTGAGAGATACGAAGGAGAGAATAGAAGGACAGGTTATCGTGAAAGAGAATCTAAACAAAGAGTGGTGCACTGTGGATCGCAGTCGGTCGTGTCCCAAGTTTAAGCCTCGGTTCGGCCTATGGCCGAGGATCGTGCTATCTCCGACCGCAACGCTAGCCTTATTAAGCGCTGCTTGGAAAGCTTGGCAAGACGTAGTAGTAGATGAAAATCTCAATTATTCCGTACATCTATGTTGTATATTCTACAGAAAACTCAGTTGCGGAAGATATTTCAACTAAAAATCCATCGAGGTATATGGAACTATGGGGCGGAATCGAAGTGTTCACCATCTAGATACGAACAATTCGCATCCAATTCATTTCATTTCATATCGTATCTCTCTGAATTCGTATTTCATGTGGGAATCGTCCTTATGGCTGAGCAGATGAGGGTCATCGATTCTTACTTCAGTGATATCCTTCGTTACACTATCTGAACTATGGAGTATCCAACGCTGGCCGTTGTATCATCAAATGTTCATCAATCATCGATCAACATCCCTAATATCAGACTCTGGACCACGAACTCATTCCCAACCACTTTAGTCTTTGCTTTCTTCGGAGGAGTCTCACGGACTTCACCCTCTCTGGCTCTCTTGCGTTTTTGACCAGTACTATTGCCGTCAAACAACCGCTTTCCAACCTTCTTCTCCTTGTTGTAGCTGAAGACCCAATCCCATGGTTCGCGCGTCGCTTGTGCTTCAGAGACTGCCTTGGCGGCTGCGTCCTCGCTGATCGCTCTATCGATTCTGCCAGCCCCAAGCGCGTACGTGATCAACGGGTGCTGTTTCATAAGTACTTCCTGCCCTTTCTCCATGATCAACAGAACGGAAGCACCCTCCAGAAGTTTAGGCCGATTGCCCACGATTTCGGACAACATGGCGGCGTCTGCAGGAAATGATGCCAGGTTCCGTGAGCGTACAGCCCCACCGAGGAATGTTGACTCGCCGGATGCTAGAAGGTACGGCGCCCACGGCAAGACACGCTGCTTGGCGATACAGTCGGAGATCCAGCGGGGTGCCAAGCAGGGAATACCAAGAGCCAGTGCTTGGATAAATTTCGCTCTTCGGCAGTGTTTATCTGCGATGAGACAGGTGAAGCCGACCTCTTGAGCATCTGATGTCAGGTGAAAAGTATTGTCTGAATTCTGCTTGGCACTCGTTGTTCGATTAAGACTCGGGACATTGAAGAGCTCGTCGAAACCACTATTCAGTATCACACCGCCATTGGAAACTATACGGGCTGTGATGCGCTTGCTGTCTTCGGCGCGGTCGACATTAGTAATGGCAAAAACCATGTTCTTGAAGAGTCCGCCGCCTACACGAACGCCTGCAGGCGCAGTGTGAGATTGGGTAAACCCTGACATTTTGTTACGTCGGGTGCGAGAAGAGGGGGTCGAGGGGGTTGAGGGTCGATCAGAGGGCGTTTGTAGCCCGGTGACTGACAACATGCGATTAGATGCATGGGCGTATTGGCGATTTCTGAAGGCAGTCCATAGCGTTTGAGTCAGATATATCTGCGTTAGCGGTACGGCGACCTGGTCAGTCGCCGCTTCATTTCCATCCACAGAAGATCGTTGCTTGGGAATTGCGAGCACAGTGGCATAGCCATGAACATCGGTTTCGGGAAATGCGGGTATATTTGTAGAATGCTTGCCCCCGCGTCTGGAAGGGGTTGCTGGATCTGGAGGTGTAGCCGGCTGCCGCTTGTCACGCATGCCAATCACGATGTAGCTCTTTGTACGAGCACCAGGAATATCAATCTTGACGACGTCCCCAGCCTTCAGCTCCAGCCGCTTGATCCCGTATGCACTGATAGTATCCACGGTCCCGTCATCGAAGCGTACCCTATAATGAGGCTCGTCGCCACCAAGTATCTCCAAACATGTTGCGGGATAGTAAGCCGAATTACTGCCGTTGAAACGTGCAAGGACCCGATGCGGTGCAGCGATAGAATTTGGACATGTAGCAACCGGACATGCTGGCTGAACGACCGGCAATTGTTCCGATCGTGATGCTTGTGGTACAATTGGCTTCGTGTGTCCAGTCCTGGTAGTGCGAGGCGTATGGCTGATTTGGGTAAGAGCACGTTCTACATCTTTATTGAGACTTGAGGCGACCCCAGTTTCAGAGACTTGTCTACGGACGGGCTCATCTTCAGACCTGGATGAAGAAGGGAGACTTCCGCTGTTGTCGAGAACAGTGGTCATGTTAGTTGTCCGTGAAGTTCGATTCTTCAAGGGTGACGACAAGGGGATCGGAGTGATCGCAGATATCGCAGATGAAGGCGGTGGCATAGGGGTACCGGGTAGCATGGGGAGAACATTGTGCCCTGGCTCCATAATCTGCAGCGCCAGTCCACGGGCTCCCCTTCGACGCTTTCGAGTAGGTGCCACAGGACTGGAGCCGTGCAAGACCTTCTGGAACTCTTTGTCATCATTGCTGAGTATATGTATGTCAATGTCGATTTCGCCAATCTCATCTGGAGGCGAGGAGTCTGCTGCAATCTCGCTTATGGTCCTCGGCCGTTGAGCCTTGGTAGGAGATGACTGCTTGCTCGAACTGTTCTGTATCATACGCTGCGGATACGATCTGGATGGCGAAGCTGTCAAATGCTCCGGTGCAGTCTCGAAGGGTACGGAATCTCGCGACTGTAACGTGCCTGGGTAAGTGATTGATGGCTTTTTAGATGTCGTGCTCGAAGAAAGTAACATGTTCGAAGAGTCAGGGACATCGTCTTGAGCACTGTGAATGCGAGCTATACCGTTCTCGGAATTTGAGATCGTATTACGAAGTGATCGAGATGAAGGAGCAGAGATTTCAGGGACCTTGCTTTGGCGCCCAAATGTACCCTCCGCATGTGATCGAGCATCGCTAGGGCATATTGTATGATTTGACTTTGCATCGGCTCCTTCTATAGCTCTCAACTGGGTAAGTGAAGACCCACGTATGACTCCGCTTCCCAGATCTTTATTCTGTGGGGAACTACTGGATACGGGTTGAGACGAGCTTCTGCCTGCGTGCTTCTCGGTCATGCCGTTGGTTAGCCTCAAAGTCCTTGGAAGTTCTGATGACTGAGACTGAGGTACTAGGATCCGGGCGTCTAAAGATGATCGGGGTTCCGAAAATGATTTTGTCCCATGCCTTCGCAGACCTCTCATGTTCCAGTGATCGTGCTGAGACGACTGTGAATCTGCAATTGCATCTGGTTCGGTCCCAGTCTCAACTAGCCGTGTCTCTCGCAATCTGCTTGTGTTAGAACCTGATTCTAGATGCGCAGCATCTTTCATCTGAGATACCGCATTACGATTCCGGCTCCGTGCATATGAAGGAGTAGGCTGGGATGAGACGACTTGAGACGTGTGATGTGCTCTGGAAATCGTCCTTGGGACTTCAACATTCTCCTTGTTCTCTTCGGCTAGCTCATCAGCATCGTCCTCTTTCTGTCGTTCGAGGCTTTCTTCCCGCTCTGTTTCATCTTCCGTTATGCTACCTTGGCCATCAACACCAGGCAGATCATCGGATATGAGGACAGGCTCGCTGGCCTGTCTACCACGTTTCCGGGGAGACGATCTACTCGGGGTATTTGCTATATGGCCCCCTGGACCCCGGCTTCGATCTGGTGCTGCTGATCGCGCTGCTACGCTGGCGAATTGAACTTTGGCTTGCTCACTATACCTCTGCTGGCGTAGACGTCTCCGGAGCTGGGTGTCCCCGGCGAATTCCTCATCGGATAATTCATCTGTCAATAGAGCTTGCTCCGCCTTCCTCGCTTGCCTCTGCCGCTCTCTAGCCTCTTGAGACTCCTTCATCGTAGTATATGTAGTCTGAGGTTCAGTGACCGCCCGCACGTTGCTTGAGCGTGTCGCTCTGGCGGGTGATGACAATGTGCCTGCTGTTGATGGACGATGGTATTGCAATTCAGGTGAAGGTCTATCAGAGAGACCGTCGGATGGGACAATGTTGGTCATTGGCGAAGTCTGGGCTTGTGTAGCCTGAAAAAGCTGACTGGCATCCATCAGACCATCAATACTGCCCATTTGACCCGCAAAGGGATTGAGTGGTAGCTTCGGCTCGGATTGCCCTTGCAAAGATGTCTCAACCTCTCTCTTGCGTTTATGACCTTGCGAAGCAGGTGTCTTTGGAGGCTGGAACCGCCTCGATTCAGGGAATATATCTGCCCGTACATCCTGAGATAGCGGATCGATGTCATCTTCCTCATCGTCCACACGCCTGTCTCCAGCATCATCTATAGAGGGTTGCTCGAACATTGCGAGGAGATCGATGTGACCAATTTCGCCAGGCTGAAAAGTGTGGGGCGCGCTGCTTTGAGTATCGAGGGAGGCATGGGTTGGATGGAGTTTTTCAAGCGCAGCTCGTGCTTCTCTACTGTCCTTGCTGTAATATTCATAGACCGATGGTGAAAGCCGCTGGGTGTCGCCCTGCGACTGGCTGCTCTCGACGAGCATCTTGCCCTTTAGTGAATCAGGAATCGTACTGGGTAGTTCTGGCTTTGGAGCAGATTGATGCCACGTTGAGTCTCTCGATTCTTGAGGTCGAGACCGCCGTAAATCGACAGGCCATGACTCGACTTTTGCGTGGAGGCGGAGAGATGGGTTGTGGGGTAAAGATTGCTCGATGGTGGCAGCTTTGGTCTTTGTCTGTACCAAGTCGCGTTTCTTCTTTGTCGCGGTGGCCTGAGGCAAGACACGCTTCGGCGACTGCAGGGTAGATGGCGTCAATTTGATGTACATAAGCGGGACGACAGGCATTAGATTGCAAGGGTCTGCTTACCAGTCCATCCTCTAATCCAAGAGCAGACGCCCGCAGCTGAGAAATGTCTATGCTATCACCCTGGGTCTCCATGCTGAAAATTGAGGAGACGATTAAGCATTGGAGTTATACTCTTGTACGACAATACACTTTAAGTCTTGGCGTGCAGATTCGAGGACGCGATTGGCGTTTTATAATTGCGACAGCGCTAATCTAAATGAAGGCTTAGTGTTAATATTCCTTCTCGCGTCACTCTTATAAAACAAGGTAATCGGGGCCCCCCTAGTCGCAAGCTCCTAGGGGTAATCAGCTACTCGTCGCTACTAGCTAAATAATACTTTTTTATATTTCTCTCTATTAGCTTTATACTATTATTATCCTATTAAATTAAATTATAATAACTTTTAAATCTTATATATAAAGTATATATCTTCTAAAAAAATCTTAATAATAATTTATATTTTAATATAAATAAAGTTATTAAGGATTATAATATTCTTATATATATCCTTTAAAGTTCTATTAATAATTATAACTTAATAAATCTATTACTTATTATTTTATTTTATTAGTAAAAGGATATAGTATAAATATATTAAGTATTTTAATATTACTAATATTATACTTAAACTAGAAATAATTTAAAAAATATTAAATTAAATCTTATAAATAGCTAATTAAACTATATAAAATAAACTAAGCTTAAATTAATTAAATTTCTTTAAGATATATAATAATAACTCTTTTAAGTATACTTAAAAAACTTTAAAAAATTATAAATATATTAAACTTAAGTTAAAAGAGAAATAAGTTAAAGTAAAAAGAAAGTAGATTAAGGGAAAATAAAAGGCTTAATAATTTAAAAATAACTTATAAAATAAAATAAAACTAAGATTTATAAGTTATTTAAAGTATATAATCTAACTCTTTTAAGATAGGAAGGTTATAACTAAAGGATATATATATATTCTAAAAACGTTATTTAGCTGGTGACGACGAGTGGCTGATTACCCCTAGGAGGCCCCGATTACAGTCTTTGGAGGCCATCCCGCAATCTTAGCGACAACAAACCTGCCCCGCACCCTCACTCGACGCTCGCCCCAACGCCAAAAATCGACACAAATCTGCGAGCCCGAATGTCAAGTTCTGCTCCAGAAGTCCATGAATAAGCCTGCGATTTTCCGATTGGCGCTGAAAGCGGCGTGTTGCTGGGACGATGCATCAGACATCTTCCTCAAAATCTATACCATGCCCGCCATAATCGCGCCAACAGCAAAAAGCATCAAGCGCTGTTCTAGCTACAGCATAGTCGATTCCTGCACACTCTCGAGCAATAGGTAAAGGCAGCTGTCGTTCACAATGAAGATCGGCCGAGTGCATGGCATACCCAGCTCTGGAAGCAATCACTACTAACAAGTAGTAGTGCAGTGCAGGCCTTGCACTTGCACTGTTTAACAGGCAGACATTATTCCCGTGTAATATGTGGCTGGTCGCAGACAGTGACATTACACATGAGAGACGGCGTCTGTAAGAATATCGAGATTATAGATATTAAACTCTAGAGACTATATTCTCCTCTACCATCTTACATGAAAAGGAAATTTAGCACTTATGCTGCAGCGTCCGCCTCTACAGACTTGGTGCTAGACTGCGTACCACTAGCTACTCCAGGCTTAGACGCAGATTGCAATTTTTGCCACTTTGCCCCAAAGGCAACGACGGTACACACACAAGCCAACGTAATCGCGACGATAAAGGCGGTCTGAATACCTTCCACGTACGCTCGAAGGATAAAAGGTAGATCGGCAGGGGCAAAGGCGGTCCGCACCTCCGTTGCGCCCGTGCCAATGACAGTTATGGGGCTGACTGCGGAATCTGACTCACGCAGCCTCTTCGTTAGGACAGCTTCAAAGGCACTCTCTCCCGCTGAGACGAGAAAGGCGCCACCGATAGTTTGTACAACTAGGTTCATGTCAGCATATGTGACTAGTGCAAAGAAGCGTGCCCAGAGAAGACTCACATATGATCATCGCTGATCCAGAGGGTATGTCTATTTGAGGTAGAGTGGCCTGAACAGCAGAGACGGGTATTTGAAAGCCCAGCCCCAGACCAAGACCGGTCAGAACCTGGTATCCTATCCAACTTGCGGATGAAGATCCAATGGTAAGAGTGAAAAGTAGTCCAACTCCGATAGAAGAAAGAACTCCAGCTACTACCATGAACGGCAATGGGCGGCCTGTTACGGTGATCCCTATTCCAGAGCTGACAGTTGCAATAGTGATAGCGATAATCAAGGGCAGGTTCCGTACTCCGCTCTGAATTGGAGATACATTGTCGATGACCTGAAAGTAGATCGGAAGGAAATACAACACGAGGAAATAGGTCCCTGCGATAGCGAAGGAGTAGCTCATACCATGGTAGATATATCGGTTTTTCAAGAGTCGCTTCGGGAGCATAGCACGCTCATCCAACCACCACTGGTCAATACAGAAACATATTAGAAGCAGCGCAAATCCGACGAAGAGGCCAATGATAGTCGAAGAATTCCATGGCAGAGTTAGCCCGCCCCACTGCAGGGCAAGGTTATAGCATATGACAGCTGCCATGATGAGAACGATACCAATGGGGTCCAACTGAAGCATCTTCTCCCTGAACGTTGCTTCTGCGGGTTTGACATGCGACGGCAATCGGAAGAAGACGACGAGAATGGCAGCGGCAAGGCCACCGATTGGAAGGTTACTGATCGATGTTAGCTCTGTCGTTCCTATCGTGAGCTGGAAAGATTCTTACATGTAGAAGCACCACCGCCAGGTGAGTCTCTGGGTGAATACTCCACCAAGGAGGGGCCCAATGACAGCTGATATGCCGTAAGAGGCGCCAATGATCCCTAGATAGGCCGGCCGCTTGTCGGGTGGGGCGATGAAGGCGACCAAAATGAAGGCACCAGACGCAACCCCAGCAGCACCCAACCCAGCAATGGCACGTCCAATGATCAAGGCTGTGCTATTTGGGGCAACGGCTAGACGCAGTAGTCAGCAATCTATCGCTAATGGACCTCGAGACACACGTACCACAGATGAGACTTCCCAACTCAAAGATGAAGACTGCCGTTAGGTAGGTCCATTTTAGGGTGAAATACTTGAAGAGCTTGCCCCAGGATGATGTGAATGATGCAGTGGTCAGGAAGAAGGCGGAACCGTACCATCCTATCTGAGAAACGCTGTGAAATTCATCCGTGATCTTTGGTATAGCCGTTGCGACGATAGTCTGTACGCAGGATCAGCGGTTGTCTGTTGAAAGAGCGGAGCAAGACTTACGAGGTCCAGCGCAACCATAAAAATTGACAGTATCAGAGCAAGAAGGATGAAGACGAATTGGAGGCCTTTTGGGTACTCCTCTAGACCTATCTGATCCTCCTCTGCAATCACACCTCCAGTTCCGTTTTCGGCTCCATTTCCATTCTTTTCTTCCATAGTATCGGCCTCTGATGCGGGTGTCTCTAATTGCTTGTCTGCAGTGCGATTCTCGATGTCCATCGTTGGCAGAACTGGGTGAGACGCGCTCATCTTTGATAGAAATATCGCGAAGATTGGTTTTCACTTGGTTCGGGCGGAGATGCGAGGATCACGGTGGAATGCAGACCTCGATGCAAACAGACCCGTGTGAGAGACACTGCAACTCTGTCATTCGATAACCAAGAAGTCCGTGGGCGTGTGTGAGATCTACACGGTATTATAATGGACAAAGGGCATTTTTTAACTCCGAACAGCTTACCAAGTACCGATTTTCGTCCGATGATAAGGGGTCGGGATTGCCTTGACCCGCGCGCCGAAGCCCAATCAATTGCAATAGAAGAGCAACTAGGACTAGATGAGGATAAGATGTCTCCTGCTAGCCTCTCTTCTTCTGTTTCTGAACGATTACACTACTATAGTACATCGTACGAGGTTCGACCTTTCCACAAGCGACTGGTTTAGGGCTGACTGTGGAGCCGAAGGGAGAGATCCCGGTAGGCCGGCTGTGAGTCAGTATGCTTGGCGCTTACCAAGAGCAATTTCCATGTAATATCTGCCTCCTTCGGACAACACGGACTTCCGAGATGATCTGTCCAGTGAGCACAAGGTTTACTGGTAAATCAATTGATTTGCAACATGTCCGGGGGTGGATCTAAAAGTTGGATTTTACGGTCGCCAATTTGGCCCGTCGCGAGATATGATTCGTAAGTAGAATATGAAGGCTTAAGGCTTTACATACCCCAAAAAGGTGGAAGTTCACGAGGTGCAATACCTCCGCACTTGGATCTTTTGCCCGCTCGCGGCCTATGGCGCAGTGGTACAGATCTCACAATAAGGGAGCAGAGGGAGAGCAGATGGACGAAACGGGCGTTAGCGGGAAAGCAAAGCGGCGGCACCTAAGTCAGCTAACGGTCATGTGTTAGCCTGGGTTCAGGGACACTAGTTCTATATAGTTCTAGATTAGTATATTTGAAACGGAATAATTCTTATTTATATGCTAAGTTAGTCAAACATTCCATGCTCCTGCCTTCTCAGCCAGCTTTGTTTGCTCCGTCCGCCGCGGGATTGCAACCTCAATGCCCCCGAGAAACGACTCCACCATGGCGATGACATGTGATGTTTCTTGTTGTCAACGCTACCCTCGTCTTCAGCGCTCTTAACGAGAGGCATGTTGTCGACTCGCGTGGAGATTGTACGATGATTGCTGCTAAACGCCCTAGCTTTGCGGTCGACCAGGGTGCCCGGTCGGGTTTCAGTGTCGCCGTGCTCTACAGGAAGCCTGACAGGCGCAGGCAGCAACTGTGCATCTTCCCCAGACCTCGGCCACTGCGTCTGCGTGGCTCAACGAATGAAGAAGCCTCTTCATCCAGTAATGGTCCAGGATCCTATCAGGGGTTTGATCCAAAGAGCTCACAGCAGCAAGGGCAGAGTTCAGAAATCGCACATAAGGTGGGTAGATATCCGGTGGCAGTGCATAAAAAACCGCACGAAAGAAGGACCAGACCATCTCCCGTAGAACAGCATGACGGTTCTGGATCGTGTCGCATCCATTGAGAAGACGGTCGACGTCGATTAACTGTACGGGCACTGATGGCTCACTCTCATCAGCTCCAGTGCTGCTGCTTATATCGTGAAGCGACGTCAGGGCCGACAGGCTTAGCATAAGCTCATCGGGCGCTAAGGCGTCCGGTGGGTGGCGAGCAATAGCGAATAGGCGTTGATACCGTCGGCAGACCATGCCCACTCCTGCAGCAGCTCGGTCAATCTCGCGCTTATAGGGATGCTTCCAATCAATACAAGGAAAAGTGATTGGCAATTATTCGCTTCCTCGAAGCGTGGGAAGTGACAACAATAGACCATGTTGCTTGTTTGTCAGATAAAGACGTCCTGAGGAATGCTCCTACTTACCTCATCATATGGATTGTCTCGCATTTCCCAAAAGGCGCCTGCTCCAGAATACTAGAGATAAAGGGCGAGACCTGGTTTCCAGTCAGAGCTGAGCGATTCGTTGTTTCCGGGAACTCACGACATGTGTCGGAGGATCAATGGGCAAGATTTGCATCAGACCACCTTTCCATATCTCCACGTCCATCGGCGCCATGTTGGGGCAACGTTGGAAGAGGGCGGACCGAGCCAAATCTGTGCTGAGCCTCGCCGGATCGAATTGCCGCAGAGAAGCAGGTTTGTTGTGCGAAATACGAAAGACTTCTCCAAGGAGGCTTCGATTTTGCATCGCCGAAAACCCCTTGCTTGGCTCGTTGAAACCTACTCGCAAAGCTGCCCTGCCGTTCGAAGCCTCGATTAGCTTGAGAAGCAGCAGTATCATTTGAGACTTCAACTCCTGCCGATTCTTGCCACGGAACAGGCTCCTGCTAGCAAGTTCATGGTAGTATACCGAGTTGGACGGTATATTCGGGAACCAGTCGCCTGGCGTTCGTTGCAGGAGATGCTCATGAACTGCTCTATCTGCATAGCACAGGCAAAGGAGGGCACTCCGCATAACTTGAAGATGCCCAGTAGATGAACAGGTCTGCACGACGTGAGCTAGAGTGGTTTCAAGGGCTATTCTGTGTGAGGACTCTACCTTGATTGTTGCTCGTAGCAAGCGTTTTTGCTTGGTCAATGGAGACGGCTTCGTGACTTGCGAGGCTAGCTCGGGCCTTAGGGTCATCCTTCCAAGTTTGGGATCCCGAGATGGCGCTCTCAGCGTTCCAGTGCCCCATGGGTCGTAGTAAGACACAAGATGATGGAAACTTCCTTGCGCAGGAATGCTAATTGTCATCTTCGTGAGGTCATGGCCAGTGGTGGTCTCACGGCTAATCCAGAAATCGCCGTCACGTTCAAACGGGATCCACGAAACACCATCATCCCAATGTTGGACACAAGAGATTTCTTGTTCCCATATGAATATGTGACCGTTCTGGACGGCTGAGGAGACGCCTCGAGGGCCTCCAAATGAGTGATGGAGAATGCCACGGAAAGCACCTTCAAGGAGGTAAAGTGCATCTTACTTCGTCTCCAGGCAGCCAACATATGTAGGGACCAGGAGCTCACCGTAATCTTCGCTCGCTGCCGCTATGGTAACGAAGGATGCTGCTTTCTCTGACGCGGTCGTAAGTAAAGGCTCGCCGCCGTCCTCGTTCACGGCTGGCCGAGCAGTCTCTGTTGCGGCTGAGAATCGAATGTCCTGCCGTGCGTCAATACCAGAGGGTCTGATGTAGGGCTCGCTTTATTTTACCGCAGAAGACACGGGTGCATCGGCACTAAGGGCTCTAGATGGTACTGCAGCTATAAGCGGCGTGGCTGGAGGTTTGTTTTGCTTCACAGAAAGCGGTGAGGCCACGCATATCGAAGTAGTGTCGCTTGGCGCCTGCGCCGACGCAGATGTTGCAGCAGGTGAGAGTTCCATGTTGGGTAAAGCGCAGGGCAGTGGACGAGGGCCGGACTGTGAAACGAGGCAGCGAAATATCTGCAAGAGGACAACAAGACGAGAGAATTTACATGCATACCAGATACGAGGGGAGGGAGCGCCGGCCTTTTCAAGGCAACCATACAGAGCACACTTCATCACAATCACGTCAAGGAGAGGCAAGCCCCGGCACCGCAGGGAAGTGTAAGCCCGGAGATCTCCAAGATAATGAAAGAGTGATTGATAGCCATTGCGCCTTCGCAGGGGAGCTATTGCTCTGCCATCTGTGTCTGGAATCAGGATGTGATGACAGCTACATAATCAGCCTTGTCGGTCCTGAGTTGGCGCTGCGGTTGGCATCCATCCGGGATGCGTCAATGTAGTCTTAATCATCTGATATCTTATTCTAGACACCCCGATGTCGATCGAGGTACTCTGGCATCCATTTGGGATGCGTCGGGATGCGCCTAGCTCTGATAGCTTCAGAGGGGCACCAATGTGTGTTTAGATGCTTCGGTACCCACGGCTCTGGCACTCCCACGGAATCGGTCTGATGTAACAGCACCTGCCCCGCCGGCAAAGTCCTTGCTTGAATCATCTCGTTTCTTGTACTCAGCGACCATCCAACTTCGAGAGGTCATCGCTTGGTTCTCGAAAGCCCATGATTTTTTTGCAACTCCTCGAAGTCTGCTATCCGCTTTGTTACCAGCGCTCTCGTCAGGTCTGCGTCGAGTTCTGTTACCTTGCGATCACTGAAGCCTCGCACTGCTCCACGATGAGGCTTGATGGATCGGCGAATTCTACAAGGTACATTCTGCCAACGAACAAGTCAGCGAAGGTGAGGTCTGACGAGGGCTTTGGGATCTTGCGAATGCTGATGATGTGCAATAATAGAGACGTGACCGCGATTGCTCAAACACGATTCCGAAGCTTCAACAAACGTGGCTTTGGCGCCGGCTCGTCAACCGTGGGACTCATGATGACTGCCTGTCACGTGCCCAGCTTGTCATGCGCGGAATTACTCCACCATCGGATCGCGCTGTCGAGATGTCTCTTGCCAGCAGAAACACCACAAAGGCAGATCGAACGGGGTCTGAGCGATCAAATGAACCCCGCAAAAGTGCTCAGAGATTCCGGCATTGTTGTGTTGGGCGATGTCGATCCCGCATTGATTCAGCGGGTGCGCACATATTCCGAGTCGCCAAATACCAAGCAATCGCGGTATCAGAGACAGACTGAGCTGGAGTGGAACGGGGATTGCGATGCGGTTTTTGAGTTTTTCGAGACTGTGAGTGGCAGAGAACCTGCACGAGATCGTTCGTTGTTCTGACTCCGTGGACTAGATTCTGAAGCCAAAGATAGAAACACTGAGGGACAAACCCTATCGAAATCGACAACTGGTCTCCTTTCACGAGGTCTTGCATAGCTCCTCCATCCACCGGTCCCCAGGCCCGGGAAGGCATACCGTGATCATCGTTATCAAAGAGGGTCGCGGGTTTCCTCAAGTCAGCAAGGGGTCACACACGATAGATATCACTACGGTTTCGACCACCTCTATGAAGCCCATTCCGCAAGAGGAGGGATCGGTCGTGGTCTACACTGCGGGAGAAAAGGGGATCAGTCAACTAATGCTAGATGCACTGTTCTGAAAGTAAACTCGTACACCTAGAAATAATAATAATTAATATTAATAAGACTCTAAATCTATATATATATACTACTATAAATAATCTAAATAAATATAATAGGTAATACTACTAGCTAAGGCCTTATTATATAACTATAATAGGGACGCTAAGTAATTTCCTCCTTATTAGCTCTAGAGAATATATACGTAGCGCCCTTATAAAGTAGTATACTATCCCTATTTTACTATCTATAATTATATACTAGGAAGGACTTCCTAATTACTACCCTAAGTAGTAGGATTAAATATCCTATTATTAATAGCCTTTTATAAAGGTTATATAGTAGGGATATCTTAGTAATATATTATAATAAAACTAACCCCTAATAAAATTTATTAACTTAGTAATATACTAAGATATCTATTAACTTTAAAAGACCCTTAAATAAGACCTAATAAAAAAAGCGCTTCTTTAGATATTATTCTAGCTATATTAATTTATACGCTTAATCCTTTTCTTAAGTTCCTAGTTTAGTAGCTTACTTCTAGCTATTCTATTATAAATATATATTTACTCTATTAAATATTAAGTTAATATATATTTATTCTTACTAACTAGATCCTTTATAGTTATAGTAATTAGGAAGTAATAACTTAGCTACTCTTATAGAATACTTCTAGTAGACGTACGTCTACTCCGTTAAATATTTAGTTATCTTATACCGTTTATTAGATTCTAGATTAATATCCCTTCCTCTATTAAGATACCCTTCTATTTACTATTATATACCTCTTATAATAACCTACTTCTATACCTCGCTCTACTATCTTTTATAGCTACTATTCTTTATTATTCGTAAAAGGTTTTTAGAGAGCCTTATATAGCTTCAATCTATTACGGGGTGTAATCCTATATACTATTAGATTAGTCGCTAGGATCTCTTTAATCTCCTTAGCTCTAATATTCCTATACGTCTAGATTAGCTGTAATAGCTATAACTTAGCGTTTATCTAAACGTTATTGATTAATTTACTATTATTCCTATATCTATATTCATTACTCCGGCGGTAACGCTAGGAGTTAAACTCCGCTTAGTAAGTATAACCCTAGAGATACCTACTTTCTTTCCTCTTTTCTTTCTTCTTTCCTTAACTACTATTATATTATTTAGAGATAGTAGGTATCCCCTTATCTTACATATACTTATATACTACTAATACTCTTATAATTAATATAGTAAATTATATAATCTATATTAATATTAATTTTATAGGTAATCCTTTCTATATCCTTTAAAGAAGTTTCTCTTCCCCTTATTAAACTCTAAGGAATTTCTCTACTATTAACTAATAATAGCTAATAATAAATAGTTCTCTAATTATATAGTTTATAAGCGCCCTAGCCGCCTTATTAGCTATTTAAGTATATATATTTAATTAAATATAAACTATTACCTCCCTCTAAGGCCTATAAATAGGTTATATTTTTAGGAGGAGTTAGGCTAGGTTACCTAGGTATATAATTTATATTATTTCTATTATTTCTACTAAATTCTTCTATTAGCTATCTAGTAGGAGGAAGGTTCCCTTATACTCTAGGTATTTAAAGGTAGTAGCGAGGAGCTATATTAGGGCTTATATTAATTATATAATTAGTTCTTATAATAATAGTTATAAGAACTACTTATAATAATATAAGCTTATAAATTATTTATTTAACCCCTTAGCCTAGCTTATAACCCCTTCCCCTTATAATCTTTTAAATCCCCCCTTTAATAGAAGGGAGGGCACTCCTACCTATATTTATTAGAGGGGGGGAACTCTTTTAAATAATATTATATACTTCTACCTAATAGATAGGGCTCTTTACTCCTACTATCCTACTCCTCCTCCTTCTCCTCCTTACGGCTCCTCTAATAGGATTAGATCCTTAATTATAAATTTTCTACCTCTTATATTAGGCCCTCCTCTTATATCTTTACCTCCTCCTTCTTTATCTAAGGTAGAAGACCCCCTAGAGTCCTTCCCTTCTTAGGTAAAAGACTAGGAAGGGGGGGATATCCCTCCTCCCCCTTCTTCTTTACCTCCTCTACCCTTACTACCTCCTCCGCCTCCTTTATACCTCCCCCCCTAGGTAGGTAGTAGTTAACCGGCTAGTATATATACTACCTAGCCTACGCTCCCCCTCTTCTCCTACTCCTAGTACCTAGTAAGTATTTTAATTAACTTTAATAGATTCTTAGTTAATTATTTTTAGGCTTACTAGATTAAAGATAGATTAGGGGCCTTAGGGCTAATATTAGTAGCCCTACTCTTTTAAGAGCTTTATATATTTATTTTTTAATTTTTTTATTATATTTATAAGTTAATAGAATTAACTATTCTCTTTTAAAGACCTTCCTACCTTAATTTCTTAATAATTTTACTTATAAGGGAAGTTTTATAAATTTTTAATAACTAGGTCCTTAATTACTTATATATCTATTATATATTAAATAGCCCTAATATAATAGGCTTACTTATATACTCTCCCTTATATTTATAAGTAAGTAATTATCTATCCTCTTACTAGTAAGGTTAATTATAACTACTAGACGTATATCCTTCTCTATCTTCTTATATTTAAAGGTTAAATTATAGAGGGAATAATTAGGGGTTTTTCCCTTAGCTATTTTAAATATCTTTAACGCGGCTTATAAAGCTTTAAATAATTACTATAATATATATAAGTTATAACCTTCTTATTCTTTAAAACTAGTTTATATAAAGTTCTCTATTTACTAATATAGCCTATTATTATAAATAGCCCTATCTATCTTAAGGATAACTTTAATCTATTAATTTAAGTTTTATTTTTAATAATCTATTAGTTATATTATAATAACTTAGTAGAAGTTACTCCTTTATTATATCTTATTTTTATTAGGTCCTTTATATAAATAGACTAGTAGAGAACTAGCTCTCTAATATTTAACCTTTTTATTATAAACTCCTATATAATAGGTAGTATTTCCTTAGGATTAGGTATTACTAACTTTTTAGGGTACTTACTAATTTATATACCTTATTTAAATACTCCTATTACTCGGATTCTATATAGAATTTTAAGGGTTAAATAGCCTAGGTAGCTAATAGTTCTTAAGTTAATATTAATTACTAATATTTAAATAGATATATCCTAAGGTTCTCTAAGAATATCTTCTCTCCTTTTTTTAAAATACTTTATTAAGATATTATTAGACTTTTTTATTATACTAAATAAGTATTTTACTCTACTTAGAACTTCTAATATAATAATTCCCTAGGACTTAAAGAATCTAGATATTTCCTTATTAAGGAAGTAGGTCCTATTATTAAAATAAATAGTATTAGGGATTAATACCCTTATAAGGTATCTAGTAATTACTCTTATAATAATAATTATATTAGTAAAATCTATTACCTCTAGAAATATTACTCTTAAGAAGTAATTTATAATATTTAAGATATATTTTTATTTACCCTTTAAGGTAATAAATAGTTTAATATAATTTATTCCTAATAGCTAGAATAGCTTTATAATCTAAATTAGTAATAGTAGTACTATCCTAGCTATACTTACCTATTTTATATTTAATAGACACCCTTTAATATATTATATAATATCCTTTATTATACTAGGCTAATAGATTATATTATAGATTATATTTATAATTATTTTTATAAAGAAATACCTACTCCTATTATAAATATCTTATAATAGGGTACTTACCTCTTCCTTTATAATATATATAGTTCTTTAATCTTTAAACTTATATACTAGTTAATTTATATAACTATTAAATATAAATTAGAAAGCCTTCTTTTTAAAGGTACTTATCTCTTACTTATTTAGATTTTTTAGTTTCTCCTACTAAGTATAAAAGTAATATATATCTACGTACTAATTATTATTCTTATAATCTACCTTATATAACTTAGGATAGTCCTTTAAGAATAGAATAATAAATCCTTAAGGTAGAGTATCTAGTATTTCCCTATTAACTATAGTATTATAATAGTACTTTTAAGAGATTTTTTATATATACCTTTTAATAATATAAACTAGGTCTTATAACCTTAAGATAAAGGTAGTATACTAAATATACCTATCTACTACTTAAAGATACTATCCTCTATAATAATAAGCTATTAATTAAGAGGGAGGTTTAAGTAGAAGTCCTACGCTATTACTATAAATAAGTTAAGAAATAGTATAAGGAATAGGAAGAGTATAAGTATATATAAATCCTATTCTAGTTAATAACCCTTAAAGAGGAATATTAGGAGTAAGAACGCCGGACTAAAGTAATAATTAAGAGACTAAGAGATAAGGAGGACTATTAGTAGTATACTATATACGCGGAATACTTATCTAATATATAAGGAATAACTTAATTCCTTTAGAAATACTATAATACTTATTAATAAGGATCTTACAAGGCTATTTTATAAATTAATAATAGTATAAAAGACCTCTAGTATTCTATAATAATATTTTACTTATTATTAGGATATCTTAATCTATCTAGTTAGTATAATAGCAGCTTACTAGTAATCTACTAGCGGTACTAGTTTAGCTTCTTATTATCCGATAAATATCCTTTTATCTAGATATCTAAGAGGCTAGGTAGCTTCCTTATAAGGTATTTAGATAGTCCTCTCTCTACCTCCTTAGAAAGTAGAGATTAGTTCTTTTATAATTATAAAGTTATGAGAGTATTAAGTCTACCTTTATAATACTACCTACTCGCTAGTAGTTTATACTAACTATTCTAGCCCTTAGGAACTAGCCTTCTAATTTAGTTCCTAATAGTTCTAATCTCTTAACCTTTAAAGGGGGATAGTCTAGATTATAATAGTATAGTAATATAAAGATATCTAATACTAAATAAGATAAAGATATATTAGAAGTCTAGTATAATAAAATTAATATAATATTAGAGTCTAATATAAGAGATATTAAAGTAATAAATAATATACCTAGTAATAGAATTTCTAATAAAACCCTTATTAGTACGATTATACTTAATAAACTTATTACTACTACTAAAATTAAAGAAGAGTAGTTAATAAAGGAAAGAAAGCTTTAAGGTATTTAAGAAAGGGTAGCTTAGTTATAAGTAGAAGTAGATAGGGCCTTACTAGATCTATAGCAGATTACTAGTAGATTACTAGGCGGGATATAATGAGGGTTAGGACTAGGCTTAATAGAGGACTACCCTCTAAATTAGGGTATTAATATATAAGGTATATTAGACCCTAAGGTAGGGTCTATCTTTAGTAGTTTTATACTAAGTTAGTCCGCTAGAGGCTAGTTAGAAGAACTTAGTAGTTAATACCCTAGGAGCCGCCTAAAGCCTAAGGACTTACCCTTTTATAAGGGGAAGAATATATATAAGTATAGGAAATAGTATTATATTATAAATATTATATTCTAATTAATACCTAATAAATTCCTAACTAAGTTTATAAAGGTTACCTAGGTTATATAGTTCTTAGAAGGTAAACCTACTAAGTTATAAGATTATTATAAAAAGTTATTATTAGAGAGAGTAGTTACCTAGGAGTACTTTACTTAGTACTTACTAAACCTTATTAAGGACTTAGTAAACTACTAGCTCTATAATATATAGTTATACTTAGATATATAATAGAACCCTAACTAATTAGTATAGAGTTTTAATATATATCTAAGTAGAATTAAATTATAAATCCCTCCTTTTTTAGAGGAATATTAGTAGATTAACTTCTTTATAAAGTTACGCCTAGACCTTTAAAAGGCCCTTATAAACTATTAAGACCTCCCTATAACTAAAGAAAGCCTAATTACCCTTACTACTTAGTTAGAGAATAACTAGTAGTATTATACTAGAATAATAGCGGGTAATAGTTATATTACTAAAAAAGGGGATTATTCTAATAGGCGGAATAAAGGTTAGAAGAGGGAAGGAAGTTAAGATAAAGGTATTAATCCTTCTATAAAAGTAGGAAGTATTTAACCTACTAGTAGTTATAGTAAGTTACTAGATACTAAGGAAGGGTTAATATATTTTAATTATAGGAAGAAGGGGTATTATAATAAGGACTATTATAGGCCTAGGATACCTAGGAACCTAAATATAATACCTATTAATACTATTAGAAAAGGGACTACTAAATTAAAAAAAGGAAGTACGCCTCTATTAAGACCTTAATACTAGGGCGCTTACTTATTAAAAGGGGTTTATTATTAATTTATAGTATTAATATTAGTAGTTCTATTAATATATAAGGTATATAGGACTATATAAACTTCTTAATAGATATAGGAGTAGATATTAATATTATCTCTTAAAGCTTTACTAAGTAATATAACCTAAAACCCCTAGAGGGCTATTAGCTACTAATTCTTAAATAGATAAATAGTTAGTTAATCCATTATTATAGTATATACTAGGTAGAGTACTATCTTATTAATAGCTAGGGATAGCTAGGTTAATATACTAGTATATTCTATATAATTAAGAAGAAGGGGTTATTAATTATTCTTAGTATACCTACCTTATTAGAAGCTAGGGTATAAGTAGATCTAGGGAGTTAAAAGTAGTAATTTTTACTAGACTCTACTAGCGTATCTATCCTAGAGCTATAAGTATTTATAGATACCCTTAAAGGTAAATTAGTAATTTATACTATTATCTATACTAGGTTATCCTAGGCGGAAAACTAGAGCTTTAATAGTAAAGTACTAGAGCTACCTAAAAGTCTTTATAACTTTTTAGATATCTTTTTAAATAAGGAGGTAGGATAACTACCCCTATTTAAGCCTAGAGACTATACTATTAATATAGATAGTTATAAGCCTCCCTATAAGCCTATCTATAATTTATTATAAAGGGAGTTAGAAACTCTATATATCTACCTAGATAACGCTAAGTTAAAGGGTTAGATATAAGAGTCTACTAGTCTTATAAAGGCTCCTATTTTATTTATATTAAAGAAGGATAGTAGCTTATAGTTATATATCGACTATTATAGGTTAAATAAGGTAATAGTAAAGAACTATTATCCTCTCCCTCTAATTAGTAAAATACTTAATTACTTATAAGGTATAAAGATATTTACTAAGTTAGACTTTAAGGATACTTATTATAGGATTTATATTTATAAGGGTAATAAGTAGAAGATAGTATTTTATACGCGGTACGGCTATTTTAAATATATAATTATACTATTTAGGTTAGTAAATGCCCTAGCTATATTCTAAGCCTATATTAATAGAGCTTTAGCGGGCCTAGTAGATATTACTTATATAGTATACCTTAATAATATTTTAATTTATTAAGAAGATATCTTAAGTTATAAGTAATATATCTATTAGGTACTTAAGTAGTTATAAAAGTTTTAACTTTATATAAACTAAAAGAAATATAAATTTTATACTAATTTAATAGAATTCTTTAGGTTTATTATAAGTACTAATAGTATATTAATAGATAGCTATAAGGTATCTACTATCTAAGACTAGCTAGTACTAATTATATATTAGGAAGTCTAAGTATTCTTAGGATTTATAAACTTCTACTAGTATTTTATATACTACTATTTATAAATAGTATCCCCCTTAACTAGCCTTTTAAAAGGTAGTAAGGATAGGAAGAAGTTAAGACTATTTATATAAGGCGCTAGTAAAGA
>JAABUN010001421.1_pt1 | contig 52790 bp, 49 predicted proteins | sample 5559311 | NCBI WGS metagenome assembly JAABUN01 (sample SAMN10711877, study PRJNA513370) | rock metagenome | isolation source: Antarctica rocks | place: Antarctica: Victoria Land, Siegfried Peak sud
CCTCCCGGGGATCGGCTTCTCCAGCTCGGCCACGCTCCTGGTGAGCGCGCTGGTCCTTCTCGCAGTCTTCGACGTCTTCGTGGACGTGGCGTCCAACCTGCAGGGCTCCGTGGTGAGCGCGCTCCGTGAAAAACCAGTGATGAGCCGGCTCCACGGCGCGTGGAGCCTAGGAACCCTGGCGGGCGCGGGGACGGCCGTGCTGGCAAGCAGCCTGGCTGTTCCGGTGGGTGCCCACTACGTGGGGGTGGCTGTGGTCGTGGTCGCCGTCCTGGCCACCAGTGCCCGGTTCCTCCGTGTGACGGACGAGGCGCACCCGCGTCAGCTCAGCGACACCCGCGCTGCAGGTGAGGGGCCGAGCTGGGTGTGGCTGGGTCGAGCCGCCCTTCTCCTCGGCTTGGCGAACGGCTTGCTGGTCGCGTCGGACACCGCGATGGGCGAATGGATCAGCCTGCGGCTGAGCGATGACTTATCGGCGTCGGCGGGCGTCGCGGCTTCGGCGTTCCTCTTCTACACCGCAGGTCTCACACTTGGTCGGCTCGGTGGGGACTGGCTCAACGTGGCGCTGGGCACGCTGACCACCGCACGCCTCGGTGTGGTCATCGCCCTGATTGGACTAACTGTGGCGTGCTTCACCACATCCGCGGCCGCGGCGATGGTCGGCACCGGTGTCACCGGCCTCGGTATCTCGGTCCTCGCCCCGCAGCTCGCCGACGCAGCGGCACGCGCACCGGGCAGACCTGGCGCTGGGTTCTCAGTGCTGTTCGCCGGGCACCGGATAGCCGGGTTGGTGACCCCGGCTCTCGTCGGCCTGATGGCTGGAGCCGGCGGACTGAGTGTCGGCCAGGCCATCGCTCTCCTAGCTGTGCCGTGCTCAGTTCTGCTGCTGGTGCTGCTCCGGCCGACCCTGAGGAACGAACGGTAGGGCTCCGGCATCCGCAGTTCTCCTTCACGACGACGCCCTGAGCGCTCCATCACCGTTCGGCTTGCGAGACGGCCTCCAGCGCGTTCAGGGCAGGGCGGCGTACCGCTTGACGATGGCGCTTTCGACGTGAGGAGGGAAGTTGGTGAAGGGCGTCGCGGTGATCTCCTGTCGTGCGCCTCGACCGGTGCGGGTCCAGGTGCCCACGACGCGCCCGGCGCTGACGACGGTGGGCCGGAAGATGCCGTTGCCGCCCGGGACGATCCGGTCGGCCCATGCGGGGTCGAGCTGGGCACTGCGGTCGCGGTAGCCGAGCAGGAATTCGTCGAAGCCGGGCAGCAGCAGGATGCCCGCGGCGTCTAGCGCGCGGCGGCCAGGCGCTCGGCGGTTTGCGGGTCGAGCAGGTGCTCTGTGCCAGCGATGTTCAAGGAGGCGAGTGAGGGTCGGGCGAGGGTGACGGCGGTCCGCGTGTCGCCGGCGGTCAGCCCGCTCCAGGCGGCCAGGTCGACGGGTGTGGCCGGGCCGTGGCTGCGGAAGTAGCGCACGGCCGGCTCGCAGAGCGCCTGGTCGCGATCGAGGTCCCGGGGCTGCCGGACCCACTCGCCGAGCAGGACGACGAGCTGCTCACCAGCGGCGGTGGGACCGAAGACCAGGGTGCCGGTCATAGCGAGGTAGCGCAGGACGTGGACCCCGCGTTGGCCGTCCGCGTCAAGCCCAGCCTTGTCCCAGCTGGCCAGCAGGTCCGCCCGCCGCAGCTGTCGGCCGCCGGACAGCGCGTCGATGGACAGCTCGCGGGCCCGCTCTAGTTGCGGCTGGGCCAGGCCCAGCCCGCTGCGGCGGGCGGCTGACCCTCTGACCACCCGGGGCGCGAGCCGTCGCAGCATCAAGGACAGGTCCTGGGCCGCGGTCAGGTGCAGCGTGCCGCGCATGGGCCAGGACCGGACGATGTCGCCAGTGTCGAGCGCGGCCACCACCTCGGCGCGCAGGCGACCGCGGGTGCGCAGCCCAACCGAGGTGAGGGCGCCGGTGTAGTCCTGCGCCTGCATCGCGGTCAGCCACTGCACCGCCTCGGCGGGCGTCGGCGCGTGGGGCTCGACGAGCCGCTGCGCGACCAGCCGCGCCTGCCCGATGTCGTCTTGGGCGAGCTCGGGCACGTCGCTACCGATCCCTGCGCCCGATGCCGGTGAGCAGCCAGCTCAGGCTGACCAGGAAGTTGTCCCGGCTCTCCGTCCCCGAGATGGGCCGGTTGGCCTCCAGCGGTTCGATCTTGCTGTGAAGCGGAGCGGTGCCGGTGGCGAAGGCGGCCGAGCCGATGGCGTGCACGATGAGGACCCGGCGGGCTGTCGGCACCACCTGCGGGTCGACGCCCGCGCGCACCAGCAGGCCGTCGGTGATCTCGCCGAGACGCACGGCGTGCGGGCCGCGGGCGCCCTGCCGGGCCAGGTACAGCGGGACCAGGTCTGGTGCGGCGGTGAGCACGTCGTACGTGGAGGCCATCAGCGCGTGCAGCCCGGCGACTGGGTCGGCGACGTCGGCGGCGGGCGCCTCCACGCCAGCCAGGAGCTCGTCCAGGAGCTCGTCCAGGAGCGCGGTCCGGCTGGCCACATGGCTGTAGAGGGTGTTGGGCGCGACGTGCAGCTGGCGGGCCAGCGCCCGGATCGTGACCGCGTCGCCGCCATGCTGCGCAAGAAGCTCCCGGGCTGCGGCCAGCACCGCGCTGTGGTCCAGCCCAGCCCGTTGCCCCGGTCGGCGCGTCGTTGAGGTCATGGTGCTTACTGTACGGCGTCCAGCTATGCTGTACGGCGTCCAACTCGTTTAGTGAGGAGAAGCCGTGTCCGCATCCCCGAGTCCGGTGTCCGGTACCGCTGCCGGAGTCCCGTTCCTAGCTCTGCCGCCGCCCGGCGGCACGCGCCCTGGCACTGCGGTCGTGGTGGCCTGGCACCTGATGGACCCGCCGCGCACCGAGGCCGCGTTCGCGGCGGCGCTGCCGCTGGCCGGGCTGGACGCCTGGCGCATCTACCTCGGCCTGCCGATGTGCGGCGCCCGGCTGCCCGCCGGCGGGCAGGACGAGCTGATGCGACTGGGCTACGCGGACGCTGTGGTGAACCTGCAGGGTCCGATCGCCGCACAGGGCGCCGCGGAGTTCCCCACCGCGTTCGCCGAGCTGCGCAACAAGCTCGACCTGGCAGACGCGCCGCTGGGCCTGCTCGGCGGGTCGATGGGCTCTGCCGTCGCGCAACTCGTCCTGACCGAGACCGGACCCAGCGCCGGCGTCCAAGCCCGCGCAGCGGTACTGGTCAGTCCGATGGTGCAGCTGCGCAGTGCCGTCGACGCCACCGGCCGCCGGTTCGGCGTCACCTACCCGTGGGGACCGGCGTCAGTGGCTGTTGCCGGCAGGCTGGACTTCGTCGCCCGCGCCGATGAGCTGCTGTCGGCCGGACAGCCGGCGGTCCAGCTCATCGTCGGGGCGGACGACGACCGAGAAGGGTTCCTCGAGCCGGCGCAGCGACTTCAGGCCGCGCTCGCGGACCGCTACGACGATCCTGCCCGAATTGACCTGGTCGTGATCCCCGACATGGCGCACGCGCTGGCCGTCGAGCCGGGCGTCACGCCGGCGCCGCAGACCCCGCACGCCGCGACTGTCGACCGGCACGCCGTCGCTTGGCTGCGCCGGCACCTGAGCGGCCAGCCGGCCACGTTGACGGCAGGAGAAGCGACGTCGTGACGGTCGTGCTGGTACACGGCAACCCTGAGACCGATGTCATCTGGGAGCCGCTGGTCGACGCACTCGGCGCCCGAGACGTCGTGCGACTGTCTCCCACCGGGCTTCGGCGCCCCCGTCCCACCGGGATGGCGGGCGACCCCAACGGCGTACCGGGACTGGCTCGCCGGCAAGCTTGAAGCCCTGGCCCAGCCCGTCGACCTGGTCGGGCACGACTGGGGAGGCGCGCACGTCGTCGGCGTCGCCATGACCCGCCCCGAGCTGCTGCGCAGCTGGTGCACCGACAGCATCGGCTGGTTCGAGCCCGACTACGCCTGGCACACCCTCGCCCGCGCATGGCAGACCCCGGGCGTCGGCGAAACATCCGTGGCCGCGATGACGACCGGAGGGGGTGCAGGACCGGGCTGGCTACCTGATTTCCATCGGTGTGCCGGCCAGCGTCGCGGAGCTCTAGGCCCGCGGGAGTGACCACGTGTCGGGGCAGTGCGTGCTGGAGCTGTACCGCAGCGCGGCGCAGCCGACCGTGACTCAACTTGGCCAGCACCTGCCAGCAGCCAGCCGCAGGCCGGACCTGGTGCTGCTCGCAACCCTGGACCACGCCACCGGAACCCACGACATGCGCCGCGCAGCCGCCGCCCGCGCCAGCGCACACCTCGAAGTCCTCGCCAGCCTCGGGCACTGGTGGATGATCCAAGACCCCCACCAAGCTGCCAGCCTGCTGCAACAGTTCTGGGACATGGCCAAGCAGGAGCCGTCCCGATAAGCGTCAGCCCGGGCTCCTGGCGCGGTCGTCACCGAACTGGGCACGGCTCCCGGTAGGCCACCTGCGGCTCTTCACCGGGATCTACCCGTGTGCCGGGCAGTTGCGGACGGTAGACATCGGCAAGGGCGGCACCCAGTTCCACCCACACTCCCGTCTGCGCGTGGCCGCGGACTGGGGGTGTTCGAAGAGCTCGAGCGCGACACCTACCTGCGCGAGATGAGCCGTGATCAAGCGGTGACGCGGATGGCCGTGCACCTGGGCGCGGTCAACGAGCTGCACCCGTTCCGTGAGGGCAACGGCCGCATCCAGCACGCCTTCTTCGGCCAGCTCGCCCACCAGGCAGGGTGGCGCATCGCCTGGGAACGGCTCAACCCGGCGGACAACGTCGCCGCCGGCCAGGACGCCCACCACAACCCTGACGCGCCCACAATGGCCGCACTCCTGGACCAACTGGTCGAACCGGCCCGGCCCGCTTTGCGCGCCCTGGCCGGCCAGTCGCCACCATGGCCAGCCCCTCACCGGGAACCGCCCGGCCACAGCAAGCAGACCGTTGCAACCGGCGATCCACGGACCAAGTCATCGACGAAGCCGCCATCAGCTGACTCTGCGGGCCGGCCACGGTGTGCCGGATGCGGCCGGCCACTCACGTCGGCGACGTCGATCGCCCGCGGCTACGGCCCAAACTGCGCTCCGGAGGGCAACGGCTGACCCACGATTTATCGGGTGCGTGGCACGGTTCTGTACGGGGTGAGCCCCTGGGTGAGCCCACTTCCGTGGTGAGATCGGACGCATGACCCAAACGCATGCCCCGACGTTGGAGATGTTGTGGGAAGCGGACGATCCCAGTGGTGCGATCGAGACACGGTTCGGCTTCAGCGACGGGGCGGCGGCCGGTCGCTGGATTCTGACCACGCCAGGTCTTCCGCCCGTTGCACCTCCTGGGCACGCCAGTGCTGCTCGACAATGCGCCATCGTTCCCCGTCGACGTCAAGATCGTCGTCCCTCACACGTCCCCCAAGTTGAGCCGGCGGGCCTCGTCTGCGGCGCGCCCCAACGCCTGCGTCCTTCCGCCCACGACAGGTCGGTGGCGGCGGTAGCACTCCACGATCACGTGAGTCATACCCGGTCCCCGCGCCTCATGGTGCGTGCAGCGGACGCGGCCCGGGCATCGGCGGCGCTGGCTCCGTAACGCTCGAGCATGACGTCGGAGGTCCACCCGGCCAGCCGCTTAAGGTCGCGCTCCTGCCCGCCGGCCATCAGGTAGTCGTGGGCGAAGGTGTGTCGGAACCGGTGCGGGTGCAGCCCCTCGATGCCGGCCGCGGCGGCGCGGATCTTGAGCAGGTCGCGCACCCCGTCCGGGCTGAGCACCCCGCGCTGGGACAGGAACAGCGCCTCGAGGTGGGCCCAGCGGTGGGTGGACCGCTGCCGCACGTACCGGTCGAGCGCCCGGGACGTCCGGGCCCCGAAGTAGACCGGGCGGACCTTGCTGCCCTTGCCGGTGACCAGGGCCATGTCGCGGTCGAGGTCGACCCCGGCCACAGTGAGCCCGCACAGCTCGGACACGCGCACCCCGCAGTCGAGCATCACGCGGATGATCGCCTCGTCGCGGCGGTCGGCGAACTCCTTCCCGGCGCACGCCTTGAGCAGTCGCGCCAGGTCCTCATCGGTGAGCACCGGGACGGGCTTGGCCTTGGCGGTCGGTGCCTCGAGCCCGGTCATCGGGTGCGCGGAGATCTCCCCCTCCTCGACCAGCCACCCGCAGAAGCGGTGCAGCCCCTTGTAGCGGGTGCGCACCGTGGAGGCTTCCTTGGTCTCGGCTAGCTGGGCCAGCCATTCGCGGATAGCGGCGCGGTTGAGCTCGGCCACGGTGGCGGTGCGGCCCTGGGCGCCGAGCCACGCGCTGTAGAAGTCGATGGCCTGCCCGTAGATCTCGGCCGTGCGGACGGCGCGCCCCTCGGCCCGCAGGTGGCGGGCGAACGAGCGCTTGAGGTCGTCGAGCCGGGAGTCGGTCACCGCGGGACACGCCGAACGAGGTTGCGCATGGCTTGACGTTATCAGGGGAGCGAGCGCTATGCTAACGACACGACGACCCGATCACTCGGTGTTTTCGCTGGTCACACGCTTAGCGCGACTCGGCTGGACCCGGGACGGCTCCCCCGGCATCTTGGGGTAGTCCGGCGGGAACACCAGCTCCCCCAGCCCGTTCTCCAGGTCACGTTCCCACCAGCCCAGCAGAGCGCCGAGATCTCCTGCAGCAGAACCCATCCCGGCACGCGGGTCGGGTCTTGAGGACACCAGCCCCGGTGCCGTCCTGACGGTGAACGACGCCGGGTCCACCTCGTCCAGCTCCTCCCACAGGACAGGCCACGACACGGGAGCGTGCGGGAGCGGACGTGGGGAGTACGCGCTGGCTGTGGTCCGGTCGCGAGCCGCCTGGTTGTAGTCCACGAACACCTTCTCCCCGCGCTCCTCCTTCCACCACGCCGTGGTGACGAGCTCGGGCACCCGGCGCTCCAGCTCACGGGCCAGCGCGATGACGGCGTGCCGCACCACCAGGAACTCGTGGTCGGGCACGATCACCACGTCGACGTGGACGCCGCGGTTGCCCGAGGTCTTGGGCCAGCCCACCAGCCCCACGTCTGCCAGCACCTCCCGCAGCGCTGTCGCCGCGGCAACGGCATCGGAGAATCCCCGCCCGGGCTGCGGGTCGAGGTCTATCCGCATCTGGTCCGGGTTGTCGGGGGCGCCCGTGCGCACCGGCCAGGGGTGGAAGGTCACGGTTCCCATCTGGACGGCCCACACCGCCGTGGCCACCTCGTCCACGACGAGCTGGCCGTGCGAGCGCCCGCTCGGGTACGTCACCGGCACCGAGCGGGCCCACTCCGGGACGCCGCGCGGAGGGTTCTTGGAGTAGAAAGCCTCCCCCGTCGTGCCCTGCGGGAACCGCTGCAGCGTCACCGGGCGGTCGGCCAGGGCCGGCAGCAGGACGGCCCCGACGGCGACGACGTAGCGTGCCAGCTCCTCCTTGGTGATCCCCGGCTGGGGCCACATCACCCGGTCCGGGCTGGTCAGGCGCACCGAACGGTCTGCGTCAGGTCCCGGGACCTCGATCTGGATCGCGGAGGAAGCCATCGCAGGACGGTAGCGGGAACGTCTGGGGGTACGCAGTGGTTGGGTGAGGTGGACATCGCGACAGGCGCGAGGCAGCTGCACCCCAGGAGGACCTGATGGCGAAGATGGAGTCGACCGGACACCGGTACGAGACCAGCAAGACCGACGAGCAGTGGCGCGCCGAGCTGTCCTCGCAGGAGTACCAGGTGCTGCGGCAGGCGGGCACCGAGCGTCCGGGCAGCAGCCCCATCGAGCATGACGACACCGTGGCGGCCTACGCGTGCCGTGGCTGTGGTGCCGAGCTGTTCCGCAGCGAGACGAAGTTCGACGCCCACTGCGGCTGGCCCGCCTTCTACGCGCCTCTCGCCCAGGACCGGGTGGAGTACCTCGAGGACACGTCGATGGGCACGCGACGGGTGGAGGTGCGGTGCGCAGGCTGCGGCTCCCACCTCGGGCACGTCTTCGAGGGCGAGGGTTTCGACAACCCGACCGACCAGCGTTTCTGCATCAACGGAATCGCCCTGACCCAGGTGCCGGACGCGGGGTGAACGCCCCCGTGCCGGATCCGGTGCGCACGGCCTGCTGGGACGACCTGGACGCACGGACGCTGCATGACCTGGTCAGGCTGCGCATCGACGTGTTCGTGGTGGAGCAGTCGTGCCCCTATCCCGAGCTCGACGGCCGTGACATCGAGCCGGGCACCGAGCACTGGTGGCTCGCTGACGCCGACGGACCCAGCGTCTGCTGCAGGGTCCTGACCGAGGCCGACGGCGTCCACCGCGTGGGCAGGGTCGCGACCCGTCAGGACGCCCGAGGACAGGGTCTGGCGGGGCGTTTGCTGCAGGCGGTCGTCGACCGGCACGCCAGTGCCGACCTCGTGCTGGACTCCCAGACGCACGTCCAATCCTTCTACACGGCAAGGGGTTTCACCGTGGACGGGGAGGAGTTCGTCGAGGACGGCATCGCGCACGTGCCCATGCGGCGGCGCGCGATCAGGGCAGCCGGGCCACCAGTTCCGCCAGGCTGACCTTCGGCCCGGTGTAGAACGGCAGCTCCTCGCGCACGTGCCGGCGCGCCTGCGTCGCGCGCAGGTCGCGCATCAGGTCCACGATGCGGTGCAGCTCGTCTGCCTCAAAGGCCAGGATCCACTCGTAGTCACCGAGGGCGAACGAGGACACCGTGTTGGCCCGCACGTCCGGGTACCCCCGGGCAGCCTTGCCGTGGTCGACCAGCATCTGGCGGCGCTCGTCCTCGGGCAGCAGATACCAGTCGTAGGACCGCACGAACGGGTACACGCACACGTACCGGCGGGCCGGCTCGCCCGCCATGAACGCCGGCACGTGGCCCTTGTTGAACTCGGCCGGCCGGTGCACCGCCACCTGCGACCAGACGGGGTCGAGGTGCTGGCCCAGGGCGGTACGACGCAGCCCCTGGTAGGCAGCCTGCACCGCCTCGACCGTCGGCGCGTGCCACCACACCATCACGTCGGCGTCGGCCCGCAGACCGGACAGCTCGTAGAACCCGCGGACCACCACGTCGCCCTCGGCACCGGCACGGTCCAGCAGCTGCTCCACCTCGGTGCCCATCGCGGACCGGTCCGCGCCGAGCGGCTCCCGCACCGAGAACACCGACCACATCGTGTACCGGATGGTGTCGTTGATGTCCCGCGCCTTCGCCTTGCCCTGCGGCGCCGGATCGGTGGGGTGCTCTGCCTGGGTCGCGTCCATGCACCCACTCTCTCGCACCGGCCCGGGCCGGTTCACCCCAGGTGTGCCAGCACCAGCTCGGCCGCTGCATCGGCCGTGGCCAGGCACGCGGGCACACCCACCCCGCCCCACACCGAGCCCGCTACCGCCAGCCCCGCGTGGGTCCCGACGGCGCTTCGGACCCGCTCTACCAGCGCCAGGTGGCCGGGCTCGTACTGCGGCAGCCCACCCCCCCACCGGGTGACCAGCGAGGCCAGGACGGGCAGCGGGCAGCCGAGCAGCTGTGCCGCGTCATCGACCGCTGCACGGACCAGATCCTCGTCGCTGCGCCGCAGGTCACCGGGATCGCCGGCGCGTCCCACGGACATCCGCAGCACGTCGTGCCCGGCGGCAGCCTCGCGCACCCACTGCCACTTGCGGCTGGAGAACGTCATGGCCTTGACCACCCGGCCCTCCACCGCTGGGACGAGCACCCCCGAGAGCTCCGCGGCGGCACCGGCACCGTCCAGGGTCCCCGGCGGCAGCAGCACCGTCACCAGAGCCATGGACGCGACCTCGATGCCGGCCAGCTCTGCAGCCGCGGACGCCTCGACGGTGCTGAGCAGCCGACCTGCGGCCGGGGCGGGGACGGCCAGCACGACGGCGCGGGCCTCGATGGTCGGGCCCTGCCCGGCGGGGCCAAGGACCACCTGCCAGCCGCCACCACCGCCCGGAGCCGGTCTGAGCTGCTGGACGCAGGCCTGTGTCCTGATGACGACGCCCGCCTCGCGCAGGCGGTGGTCCAGGACCTCGGCCAGCCGTCCGACCCCTCCTCGCAGCCCCGCGAAGACCGGTCCCGGAGCGGTCCCGGCGGGCAGCGCGCCGGCCACCGCATCCAGCAACGACAGGCCGTCGCGTGCGGCCGGCCACAGCGCCGGCAGCGTCGCCCGCACCGAGAGCCGGTCCGCCCGGCCCGCGTACACCCCACCCAGCAACGGGTCCACCAGCCGGTCGACGACGGCTGCACCGAGCCTGCCGGCCACGAGCGCGGCCACGTCCAGGTCGTCGTCGGGCCCGAGGCGGGCCATCGCCCGACCCCGCTCCCCCGCAGCCTGGGCCACCTCCTCGTCGGTGAGCAGACCGCGCAGGGCCGTCACGTCCGAGGGCACACCCATCTGCGTTCCCGACGGCATCGGGTGCAGCGCCCCGCGCGACCAGACCGCCGCCCGCGAGGTGCGCGGGTGCACCAGGTCGTCCTGCAGCCCGAGCTCTGCGACCAGGTCCAGCGCCTCGGGCCGGCGCGCCAGCAGCGACTCCGCTCCGAGATCGACCTGCAGGCTCGGGCCAGCCGGGCCGCCGGACAACCAGCCGCGGCGCAGCACGCCGCCGGTACGCGAAGACTGCTCGAGCACCAGCACGGGTGAGGTCCTCCCATGGCGGGCCAACCCCTGGTGCACCCGCCACGCCACGGCCAGACCGCTGATCCCACCCCCGACCACCACGACCGGCGCAGGCGACGTCATGGGAAGAGTCTCGCAGGTGCCCGACTCCCAACCAAGACCCCGCGGTGGCACTCGGGACCCGAACGAGACCTGTTCGCGACCTGGGACCGGGAACCTGGGGACCACCGCGCTGCGTCGCACCGGCACTGGGTCGCCACCCACGTGCGGAACCGGACCCGACAGACCTCAACCGACTCGGAGACCTCGATGAACATCAGCAGGCAGCACCAGTCCCCGGCTCCGCCGGCCCGGCGTCGAGGGCCCCGAAGCCTGCTCGGCGCGTTCGGCGTGGCAGGCGTCCTGCTCCTGTCGGCATGCAGCGGCAACGATATGTCCGGCGGCGCGGCGGAACCGGCGTCGGCTGGTGAGGTCGGCGGCGAGTCAGGGCGGATGGCACCCGAGCAGGACTCTGCCGCACCACAGGTGGACGCAGACACCCAGACCGCGGTGCAGCCTCGCAAGATCCACCGGGGCGAGGTCAGCGTCGAGGTCGAAGACCTCAGCCGCTCGGCCCAGCAGGTGCACGACCTGGCTGCGGGGCTGGGCGGCTACGTGTCGGACGAGAGCATGGGCATCAGCCAGGCCTCCTACGACTCCCAGTACGACGACGGTGCCGGGTTCGAGGACGACAGCCAGTACCGGGCGCCGCTGCGGACCCAGCCTGGTGAGGCGCGGATCGTGCTCCGGGTGCCACCGGAGGAGACGACCGAGGCCATGAACCAGATCGCCGCGCTGGGCACCGAGACCGGCCGCTGGCGCTCGGGCACCAACGTCGAGCTGACGCTGGTGGACCTGGAGAGCCGCGTCACCAGCCAGACCCTGGCGGTCGAGCAGGCGCAGGCCCTGATGGAACGGGCCCAGAGCCTGTCGGACATCGTGATGCTCGAGAACGAGGTCAACACCCGCACCGCCGAGCTCGAGTCGCTCAAGGCTCGGCGGGCCAACCTCAACGAGCAGACCCAGATGGCGACCGTCACCGCTGTGCTGCTGACCGCACAGCGGACCGAGCAGATCGACCAGGCTGCCGGGTTCATGGGTGGCCTGCGATCGGGCTGGAACGCCCTGATGTCGAGCGTCTCGGTGCTGCTGACCGTGACCGGCGCGCTGCTGCCGTTCGCAGCGGTGGGCCTGGTGGTCGGCTACCCGCTCTACCGAATCGTCAGGAGCCGCAGGGCGACCCGGCGCTCCTGGCCGGCGATGCAGGCTCCATCCGGGCCGGGCCACACCCCCGGGCCGTCCGCTCCGACACCGACGCAGGGTTGAGCGCGCCAGACCGATCAGCGTGGGTCGACCGGGATCTCGTGCACTAGGTCGACGACCCGGTGCAGCATGTCCGGGTCGGTCGCCGGCAGGACGCCGTGGCCCAGGTTCGCCACGTGCCCGCGGGCACCGGACCCGGCGCGCATCATGTCCAGCACCTTCTGCCGCACGATCTCCCAGGGCGCGAAGAGCAGTGCGGGGTCGAGGTTGCCCTGCACCGACCGGCCCTGGCCGATCCGGCGCGCGCCCTCGTCCAGCGGGAGCCGGTAGTCGACGCCGACGACGTCCGCCCCAGCCTCACCCATGGCAGCGAGCAGCTCGCCCGTCCCGACCCCGAAGTGGATGCGGGGCACATCGGCCACCTGCGAGAGCACGGCGGCCGAGTGCGGCATCACAGAGCGGCGGTAGTCGCGCTCGGGAAGGGCGCCGACCCAGGAGTCGAACAGCTGGACGGCACTGGCACCAGCCTCGACCTGCACGCGCAGGAAGGTCGTCGTGATGGCCGCGATGCGCCGCATCAGCTCGTCCCACAGGCCAGGGTCCCCGTACATCAGCGCCTTGGTGTTCTCGTGGTTCTTGCTGGGACCGCCCTCGACCAGGTAGCTGGCCAGGGTGAACGGCGCCCCCGCGAAGCCGATCAGCGGGGTGTCGCCCAGCTCGCCCACCAGCTGGCGCACGGCGGTGCCCACGTAGTCGACCTGGCCGGTATCCAGGTCGGGCAGCGCCTCTACATCGGCCGCCGTCCGCACCGGGGAGGCCACCACGGGTCCGATCCCCGGCACGATGTCCAGGTCGATGCCGGCGGCCTGCAGCGGCACGACGATGTCGGAGTAGAGGATCGCGGCGTCCACCCCGTAGCGGCGGACGGGCTGCAGCGTGATCTCGGTGACCAGGTCGGGCGTGCGGCACGCCTGCAGCATCGTCGTGCCCTCGCGCACCGCGCGGTACTCCGGCAACGAGCGTCCGGCCTGGCGCATGAACCAGACCGGGTGCCGTGAGGGCTGGACACCCGCGCAGGCTGCAAGAAAGGGGCTGTCGGAGAGGGGCACGGGCTCATGGTGTCACGCAGCGATCAGCCCCACCCCTGCCAGGGCCACCGCGATGCCCACCCACTGCACCCGCAGCAGCCGCTCCTTCAGCACCAGCCTGGCCAGCAGGACCGTGGCCACCGGGTAGAGCGATCCCAGCACGGCCGTCACGCTGAGCAGGCCCATCGTGGCGGCCACGCCGAAGCAGAGGTTGGCTGCCATGTCGGCCAGCCCGATGCCTGCCAGAGCCGGCACGTCGCGCGCCACCACCCCGCCCAGGGTGCGCAGCGCCACGGCCGCGAGCAGGAACCCGGTGACACTGGTGGCACGTATCCCCACCAGTGTCATCAGCGGGGAGTACTCGCTGCCGCGCCCGATGGCCAGCAGGGCGAACCCGAACGCGACCGCGGCGACCAGCGCGAGCAGCACCGGACGTAGCCCCGCCCGGGACCCCGGTCCCATCACCTCCGGGCCGCTGGCCAGCACCGCCCCGGCCAGAGCCAGCACGATGCCGGTGACCTGCAACCCGGACGGTCGCTCACCGGCCAGCATGCCCGCGGCCACGGGCACCACTGCCCCGAGCCCGGCGATGGGCGAGACCACCCCCATCGTGCCGCCGGCCAGCGCGGCGTAGAAGGCCACCAGGCCCACGGAGCCGCTCACCCCGGCCAGCAGCGCCCACGGCCACCACCCGGTGGGTGCGGCGTAAGCAGTGGTGGCCACGGCCGCCACGGCGCCCACCAGGAGCGCCACCGCCTGCGACCACCCCACCACGGCCATGGCCGGCAGGCGCTTGGACACCAGCCCGCCGAAGAAGTCGGCCGACCCCCACAGGCCCGAGGAGAGCAGCGCCAGGCCAGGCCCCGCGAAAGAGTTCGGCACCCGCACAGGCTAGGACGTGCGCCGGCGCCGCCCCGCGACGCGCCGGGCCGCCGCGCAGCGGTGCGGAGGCTGCTGCGGGACGTACCCTGCGCAGATGGCTGTCAGCCAGATGCCGGGGGGCGCCCCCGCCGCCTTCAACCGGGCCGTGGAATCGCTGCGGGCCGTCCGGCTGCGCCCCGAGGTCCGCCTGGTAGAGGTACCCGCGCCACAGCGCATCGCCCCGCACGCGCTCGCACTCTCTGCCGAGGTCGATGGCCCCCATGCCGCTGACGACGACATCGGTACCGGCCGCTTCGTCCTGCTGCACGACCCCGCGGGTCAGGAGGCCTGGCAGGGCACGATGCGGGCGGTCACGTTCGTGCGTGCCGCCCTGGAGCCCGAGTTCGCCTCCGACCCCATGCTCAACGACGTCGCGTGGTCGTGGCTGGTGGACTGTCTGAGACAAGCCGGGGCGCGGCCTGTCGCCCTGGGCGGCACCGTCACGCGCGTGCTGTCGGACAGCCACGGCGCACTCGCCGAGCGTGAGCCCACGGTCGAGATCGAGGTCCGCGCCTCCTGGACGGCCACCGAGGACGACATGGCACCGCACCTGCAGGGTTGGGCGGCGCTGCTGTGCACGGTGTCTGGCCTCCCGCCGGTGCCCGAGGGCGTCAGCACCCTGCGCCGAGGACTTCGCTGAGCGTCCGGTCCGACTTCATGCCTACAGTCAGTCACCCGGTGAGCCGATAGGAGGTAGACACACCCGAGCGATCGTCATCGAGGAGGCATGGGGTGACAACCATGGTGGAACGGACGCCTGCGGGCCTTCCCGCCCGGCCCGGGCGTTACACGGCATTGGTCACCGTCCAGCACCCGGCTGCCCGTGATGCAGCCATCCGCATACTACGGGCTTTGGGAGCGACCGACGTGCTCGGCGCCAGCTCGGTCGCTCAGGCACGGCGGGCAGCGGCAGGGCGGCCGGGCGAGATCTGCATCGTCGAGGCGGCCCTGACGGACGGCTCCGGCATCACCCTCGCCCGAGAGCTGCGCTCTGCCGGCTGGCAACGGGTCGTGGTGCTCTCGACCGGTGACGACCCAGCGGTGGTGCGGGCCTCGGCAGCTGCCGGCGTGCGCTGCTTCCTCGTCACCCGGGCCGCGCCCCAGCCGACGTCTGCTGCACCCTCGGGCACGCTCGCCGGGATGTCCCAGCGTGAGCTCGAGGTCCTGCAGCTGGTCGCCGACGGACACTCCAACCGCGACGTGGGTGAGCAGCTCGGTCTGTCGGCACTCACCGTCAAGAGCCACCTCGCACGCATCGCACGCAAGCTCGGCACCGGCGACCGCGCCGAGATGGTCGTCCTGGCCATGCGGGCCGGCGTCATCCGCTGAGACTCGTCCACCGAGCCGCACCCGGGTGTCAGCGGCGGCCACCGTCCAGCCGGGACCTACGGTGGTGCACATGCAAGCCGAAGCCGAAGCCGACGACTCGCCGCGCCCGCTGACGCAGCCGCGTGACGGGGTGCCCCCTGTCGTCGACAGCCCGCTCGCTCTCGAGCAGGCCTGCGCCGCGCTCGCCGCCGGTTCCGGACCCGTGGCGGTCGATGCGGAACGCGCGTCCGGCTACCGCTACGGCCAGCGCGCCTTTCTCGTACAGCTGCGGCGCGAGGGAGCCGGAACCATCCTGGTCGACCCGGTGCCGTTGCCCGACCTCGGTGCGCTGGGCGCAGCCCTCGGTGCAGCCGAGTGGGTGCTGCATGCAGCCTCCCAGGACCTGCCCTGCTTGGCCGGGGTGGGCCTGCGCCCCGGTGGAGAGCTCTTCGACACCGAGCTCGCAGCGCGGCTCGCGGGCCTGGAGAAGGTCGGCCTGGCAGCCGTCGTGGAGCAGCTTCTGGGCTGGCAGCTCGCCAAGGAGCACTCTGCGGTGGACTGGTCGACCCGGCCCCTGCCCGAACCGTGGCTGCGCTACGCGGCGCTCGACGTGGAGGTGCTGCTCGACCTGAGGACTGCGCTGATCGACATGCTGGACGAGCAGGGCAAGCTGGAGTGGGCGCGTCAGGAGTTCGCCGCCGTCCGGGACGCCGCGCCTGCCCCGCCGCGGCGGGACCCGTGGCGGCGCACCTCGGGGCTGCACCAGATCCGCAGCCGTCGCCAGCTCGCGGTCCTGCGCGAGCTATGGAAGGAGCGCGAGCAGATCGCGGTCCGCAGGGACATCGCACCCGGCCGGGTGCTGCCGGACCGGGCGATGGTCAACGCCGCGAGCACCATGCCCGCCACCGCCGAGCAGCTGAGCGGGCTCGCCGTCTTCTCGGGCCCGGCCAACCGCCGGCTCGCAGACAGGTGGATGGCCGCGATCCAGCGCGGGCAGGAGGTGCCGGACCGGGAGCTCCCGCTGCCCGCCCTGCCGGGTGATGGTCCTCCGCCGCCGCGCACCTGGAAAGAGCGTGATCCGCAGGCGGCCGCCCGCCTGACGCGTGCGCGTGCGGTGGTGGAGTCCCTGTCGGAGGAGCTGGCCGTGCCGGTGGAGAACCTGTTGACACCGGACCTGCTGCGTCGGCTGTGCTGGCGTCCTCCTGCTGACATCTCTGCCTCGGGGCTTCGCGCCACCCTGTCCGACAGGGGGGCGCGAGCCTGGCAGGCGGTGCTGCTCGCCGAGCCGCTGGCCGTGGCGTTCGACCCCGCGGAGGAGGTAGTGGCGCCGGAGGAAGCGGCGCCGGCCAGCGAATGAGCGAAGACTTTGGTCTCGGACGGACACCTTTCTCTTCGTGCATGCACGGGACGGCGTGACGCGCGCCACCTGCGTAACGGCCTGATAGGCAAGTTACCCATCAGTAGCATGGGTCGACCAGAGTGCCTGCAGCTGCCGAGCCGGCACCGTGCCGGCCACGTTCCCCACCCGGGAGGCTCGAGTGCCCCGCACCGCCCATGAGGTCGTCTTCGTCGATGGCGTCCGCACCCCGTTCGGCAAGGCCGGCAAGAAGGGGATGTACGCCGAGACCCGCGCCGACGACCTGGTCATCAACTGCGTCCGCGAGCTCCTGCGCCGCAACCCCGAGCTCCCCCCGGAGCGGGTGGACGAGGTGGCCATCGCCGCCACCACCCAGATCGGTGACCAGGGCCTGACCCTGGGCCGCATGGCCGCCCTCCTCTCCGGTCTCCCCAAGACGGTGCCCGGGTTCTCGATCGACCGCATGTGCGCGGGTGCCATGACGGCGGTCACCACGACCGCCTCCGGCATCGCCTTCGGTGCCTACGACGTCGTCATCGCCGGTGGCGTCGAGCACATGGGCCGCCACCCGATGGGCGAGGGCGTCGACCCGAACCCGCGCATCGTCGCCGAGAGGCTGGTGGACCCCTCCGCCCTGGTGATGGGCTCCACCGCCGAGAACCTGCACGACCGCTTCCCCGCCATCACCAAGGAACGCTGCGACGCCTTTGGAGTGAGTTCGCAGAGCAAGTTCGACCAGGCCCTCGCGGCAGGGAAGATCCAGCCCGACCTGGTTCCCACGGCCACCCGCTCTGTCGAGCGGGGCTGGGGCCTTGCCACCGCCGACGAACCCCCGCGACCAGGCACCACCATGGAGGACCTCGCCGCGCTCAAGACCCCCTTCCGCCCGCACGGCAACGTCACGGCGGGCAACGCGGCCGGGCTGAACGACGGCGCCACGGCGTGCATCCTGTCCTCCCAGCAGGCGGCCGACGAGCTCGGCCTGACAGCCAAGATGCGGCTCGTCTCGTACGCGTTCGTGGGTGTCGAGCCCGAGGTCATGGGCATCGGACCGGTCCCGGCGACCGAGAAGGCCCTCACGCAGGCAGGCCTGACCATCGACGACATCGGCCTGTTCGAGCTGAACGAGGCGTTCGCCGTCCAGGTGCTCGCCTTCCTCGACCACTTCGGCGTCGACGCTGACGACGAGCGGGTCAACCCCTGGGGCGGTGCCATCGCCACCGGGCACCCACTGGCCCCCTCCGGCGTCCGTCTGATGACCCAGCTAGCAGCCCACTTCGCGGAGCGGCCGCAGGTCCGGTACGGCGTCGTCGCGATGTGCATCGGCATCGGGATGGGCGGCGCCGTCATCTGGGAGAACCCGCTGCACGCCGACTACCTCACCGACGACACCCCGAAGGCCGCAGCATCATGAGCACCTCGACCACCGTGACCCCCGAAGACCTGGCCGCCGTCACCACCGACGAGCGCACCACCTCGTTCCTGGTCCAGGACGTCACCCTCCCCGGCGGGGGCGGGACCATGGCTCTCATCACCATGGACAACGGCTTCGACCACACGAAGCCGACCACCTACGGTCCCAACGGGCTGCTGAACCTGCGGGCTGCTCTCGACTCGATCGAGCCCCGGGTCGCTGCCGGCGAGGTGGTGGCCGTGGCCATCACCGGCAAGCCGTTCATCTTCGGCGTCGGGGCCGACCTCAAGGACGTCGGCACCCTGACCGACCGCGACCAGGCGCTGGCGGTGGCGCGGCTCGGCCACGACCAGCTGCGGAGACTGGGCGAGCTCGCGGTACCGAGCTTCGCCTTCGTCAACGGCGCAGCCATGGGTGGCGGGGTGGAGATCGCACTGCACTGCACGTACCGCACCATCTCCGGTTCCGTGCCCGCCGTGGCGCTGCCCGAGTGCTTCCTGGGTCTGGTCCCCGGCTGGGGCGGCACGTACCTGCTCCCGCGGCTCGTCGGAGCCGGGCCCGCGCTCGAGGTCATCGTCAGCAACGCCTTGAACCAGAACAAGATGCTCAAGGGTGCGCAGGCCGCGGCCATGGGCATCGCCGACGCAGAGCTCGAGGGCGCCGACTTCCTGGAGCAGTCGATCATCTGGGCTGCATCCGTGCTGAGCGGGGCGACCACCGTGCAGCGCACCGACCACACCGCGGACGCCCAGGCCTGGGACGCTGCGGTGGCGGCAGCGCGCGGCTTCGTGCAGGCCAAGCTGAACGGTGCGGCGCCCGCGCCGCTGCGGGCCATCGAGCTGGTGGCCTCGGCGCGCACGAACGACCGGGACGCAGGCTTCGCCGCCGAGGACGAGGCGCTCGCCGACCTCATCATGAGCGATGAGTTCCGTTCCGGCGTCTACGCCTTCGACCTGGTGCAGCGTCGGGCCAAGCGCCCGGTGGGCGCTCCCGACAGGGCACTGGCCCGACCTGTCACCAAGGTCGGCATCGTGGGGGCCGGCCTGATGGCCAGCCAGCTCGCGCTGCTGTTCGCCCGCCAGCTGACGGTTCCGGTCCTGATGACGGACCTGGACCAGGCCCGCGTCGACAAGGGCGTGGCTTCCGTGCACGCCGAGGTGGACAAGCTGCTGGCGAGGAAGCGGATCTCCCCCGACGCCGCCAACCGGCTCAAGGCGCTGGTGACGGGCTCCACCTCCAAGGACGGCTTCGCCGACGCCGACTTCGTGATCGAGGCGGTCTTCGAGGAGCTGGGCGTCAAGCAGCAGGTCTTCGCCGAGGTGGAGGCGGTGGTCTCGCCCGAGTGCGTGCTGGCCACCAACACGTCCTCGCTGTCGATCACCGAGATGGCCTCCCAGCTCGAGCATCCCGAACGGGTGGTCGGCTTCCACTTCTTCAACCCCGTCGCGGTGCTGCCTCTGCTCGAGGTCGTGCAGGGGAGCAGGACCGACTCGGCCACGATGGCCACCGCGTTCGCCGTCGGCCGGATGCTGAAGAAGTCGTGCGTGCTGGTCAAGGACGCCCCGGCGTTCGTCGTCAACCGGCTGCTCACCCGATTCCTCGGCGAGGTGATCGCCTCCACCGAGGAGGGCACGCCGGTCGAGGTCGCCGACCGCGCACTGGCCCCGCTCGGCATGCCGATGTCACCGTTCGTCCTCATCCAGCTCGTGGGACCGGCCGTCGCGCTGCACACCGGCGAGACCCTGCATGTGGCGTTCCCGGACCGGTTCGGTGTGTCCAAGAACCTCAAGGCTCTCGTGGACGCCGGCAAGCCAGGGTTCTGGTCCTGGACCGACCAGGGGAAGCCGTACCTCGACGACGACACGGCAGCGCTGCTAAGCGTCGGGGACGACCCCCAGACCGAGGAGCAGGTGCGCGAGCGCGCCCTGTCGGCGGTGGCGCAAGAGATCGCCCTGATGCTCGACGAGGGCGTCGTCGCACAGGCGCAGGACATCGACCTGTGCATGCTGCTGGGCGCCGGCTGGCCCTTCCACCTCGGCGGCATCACCCCCTACCTGGACCGTTGCGGGATCAGCGAGAAGGTCGTGGGCCAGCGGTTCCATCCCCCGGGGGTGGCGTCCGTCAACGCCTGAGCGACTGCTGCGTACCAGCTGCGTGCCCACTTGCTATCCCAAGGCGGCAAACTGTGTGGAGCCAACACACTGAGCTGTGCTGAGGTGGCGCCTAGCGTTCCGCTGTGACCAGTACCCTCGGCCCCGCCAGGGTCGCCGCCGGACCCGACCTCTCCGGACCCGATCTCTCAGGGCGTACCGCGCTCGTGACCGGAGCCGCGAGCGGCATCGGGTACGCCTGTGCCGCAGGCCTGGCGCGGCTGGGCGCAAAGGTGCATGCGCTGGACCTGGACGGCGACGGCCTGGAGCGGCTGAGCGCCGAGGCGGCCGGCGTCAACGTCCTCCGCTGCGACCTGTCGGTCCTGGACGGCATCGACCAGCTACCGACGGACATCGACATCCTGGTCAACAACGCCGGGCTCCAGCACGTCGCCCCGGTGCACGAGTTCCCGGCGGAGCAGTTCTCGCTGATCCTGAGGGTGATGCTGGAAGCACCCTTCCGCCTGGCTCGGCGTGTGCTCCCCCATATGTACGAGCAGAGGTGGGGGCGGGTGGTGAACATCTCCAGCGTGCACGGGCTGCGGGCCAGCGCGTACAAGTCCGCCTACGTCACCGCCAAGCACGGGCTCGAGGGACTGTCCAAGGTGATCGCCCTGGAGGGCGCCTGCCACGGGGTGACGAGCAACTGCGTCAACCCCGCCTACGTGCGCACCCCGCTGGTGGAGCGGCAGGTCACCGAGCAGGCCGCAGCCCACGGGATCCGGCCGGACGAGGTGCTGAGGCGCATCATGCTCGAGCCGGTGGCGGTCAAGCGCCTCGTCGAGCCCGGCGAGGTGGCAGGGCTGGTGGGCTTCCTGTGCGGCCCCGGCACCGACTCCATCACCGGCTCCGCCTTTACGATCGACGGCGGTTGGACAGCGCACTGACCCGCCGGGCGGGCGGGTGGCAGGATCGGCAGGTGTCCACCTCCTCGCACGCGCTCGAGCTGCTGCGGCTGCTCGCCGAGGACGCACCCACGGCTGAGGTGGAGGCGCGGGCCCAGTTGCTGGTCGGCGACGAACCGGGCGACGGCGAGAGCGCCCGGAAGCTGGCCGCCCGGGTGAAGACCCTGCTCGACAGCCGCAAGCGTCGCGAGGGCGAGCTCGGTGCCCTGGTCGAGACCGCGCACGACCTGGCCTCGATGGGTGACCCGAGCGGAGTCCTGGACGCGATCGTGCGACGTGCCCGCAGCCTGCTCGGGACCGACACCGCCTACCTGACCCTGTACGACCCGGAGGTGGGCGACACCATGGTGCGCGCCACCGCGGGATCGGTGTCCGCGACGTTCCAGAGCCTGCGGCTTCCGTTGGGTGCCGGCATCGGTGGCCTGGTCGCCGAGACCCACCGCCCCTACTGGACGGCCGACTACCAGAACGACCGCCGCTTCGGGCACACCGGTGAGATCGACTCCGCCGTGGGCGAAGAGGGGCTGGTGGCCATCTGCGGCACTCCCCTGCTGGTCGACCACGAGTTCGTCGGCGTGCTCTTCGCCTCGAACCGGGTCCGGCGTCCCTTCAGCGCGGACGAGGTGGCCCTGCTGGGGAGCCTGGCCTCGCTCGCGGCCGTCTCCCTCGTCCAGACCCGCGCCCTGGCCGAGACGCGAGCCTCCTCGGCGAGCGTCTCCAAGGCTGCCGAGGCGCACGACCGGTTCGCCGCCGTGGTGCTGGAGGGCGGGGGCGTGCAGGACGTGACGGCCGTGCTGAACGACCTGCTCGGCGGCTGGGTGGTGGTGCTGGACGCCGAGGGGCGCCGCACCGCGGCCCACGGCGCGGCCCCACCCGGCGGCCCCTCCGGTGAGTCCGACCCGCTCGCCGAGCACCCCGTCGCCAGGGCCTCCGCCGCCAGCGGCCGCTTGGCCGAGGGCGACGGGGTCGCCGCCGTGGTGGCGACGGCCTCCGGCGAGCTGCTCGGCACCTTGGTGCTCGGTACCGCGGCCGAGCTCGACGCCGGGGAGCAGCGCATGGTCGAGCGCGCGGCCGTCGTGGCTGCGCTGGTGCTGCTGTTCCGGCGCCAGGCGGCCGAGGCCCAGCAGCGGGTGCGCACCGATCTGCTCTCGGACCTGCTGGCACATGACGGGAGCCTGGGCGCGGAGCAGGTCTCCCTGGCCGAGCGGGCTCGGCTGCTGGGCATCTCGCTGGACGACGAGCACGTGGTCGCTGTCTGCCAGACCCGGCCTGAGCAGGTGCGGTCGCTGGCGCTGTCCGCCTCCTCGCTGCTGGCGAACATGGTGGGCGCGGGCAGTGGCGCGCAGGGCGCAGGACCGGCCGGTGGCGGCCTGGTCGGGGTGCACCACGGGGACGTGGTCCTGCTCGTGCCCGCGGGAGCCCCGCTCGCCGAGGCGGGGCCATCCAGGGCCGCGGCGGAGCTGGCCCGCCGGCTCGGACGCGGCGACGACGTGACGGTCGGCGCCGCCGGCCCGGTGGTGCCCCACGCCGGCCTCGCCGCAGCGTGGAGCGAGGCCCGTCGCACCTGCCAGGCTCTGCGCGCCCTAGGCGCAGCTGGAAAGGGTGCTGCCGCAGTGGATCTCGGCTTCGCAGGCCTCGTCGTGGGTGACCGCCCGGACATCAACGGGTACCTGCGCGCCCAGCTGGGCGCCGTCCTGGACTACGACCAGCAACGCGGCACGGACCTGGTCAGCACCCTGCAGGCGTACTTCCGGTCCGGGTGCTCCCCGCGCCATGCCGCCTCCACCCTGCACGTGCACGTCAACACCGTGACGCAGAGGCTGGACCGGGTGCGGGCGCTCATCGGTGAGGACTGGCAGAGTCCTGAGCGCCTGCTGGAGCTCCAGCTCGCCATGCGGTTGCGTCAGGTGCTGGGTGGCAGCACAACGACCTGACCCGTTCGGCCGTCACCCGTCCGGGTGGTCCGAGCACGCAGTGTCACCGAAAGCCCCTCTGCGCACCTACTGTTGGGCGATGAACGACTCCCCAGCCCAGCTGCAGCAGCAGCTCGGGCTTCGCCAGGCCGTGCTGGCGGTGAGCGTGCTGGAGGACGTCGACCTCACCCCGCACCGCGATGGTGTGCTCCTGGACGGACTCCGCCCGGCGCTGGTGCCATGGGCGGACGTGGAGGAGGCCATCGGCCCGCACGCCGCACTCGGGCCGGTGGCGCACCGCCGTCTCTCGGACTGCCTGCGCCTGCACCGGTTGGTGGCCGACCTGGGGCCGATGGCACCGGACGTACTGAGCCCGGCAGTCCGGCTGCTGGCCCTGCCACCGGACCACTCGTCCCACCCCGGTCCGGGCTGGGTGAGAGCGCGGACGATGGGTGGCGCCCTCGATCGCGGGATCGGGCTGCTGGGCGTTCTGGACGGCCTGGACGACGTCACCGCCCTGCCCGCGTCGGTGGCGCGTGTGCTGGGGTCCGGGGTGCTCGAGTGGTGGCGCACGGCAGTCTCCCATGCCGACGAGATGGGGTCCCTGTGCGTGAGCAGGCTGCAGCGCGACCACCGCAGCAAGCCCCACCCAGGGATCTGCGCCACCCAGAACCAGCTGGTGCTGCGCCCCGTCGGCGGCGTGGACGTGCCCACCCTCCTGACGACGCCGGCCCTGCGGACCTACCTGGCGTCCTCGGACGGGTCAGGCATGCGCGCGGTCGCCGCCCCGGTGCGATCGCGAGGCTGGTACGACCTGGCCCGCATCGACCCGGCCTTCGTGCAGGCGGCCTGGGCAGCCACGGACGAGGGGAACCGCGGTCTGCGCCGCCCGCTGCTGGTCACCGTCGACGAGGTCGTGCTGGCTCCTGCGGGAGGGAACATGGTCGCCGCGTCCCTGGCCGACCCGGTCGCGAGCTCCCCGTTCTCCCGCGACGTGCGCTACCGCTGAGGCCGTTCGACCCGGCCGTCCTGCGGGTCCGCGACCGGTGCGAGGTCCAGCCGGGACACCGTGCCGGCGACGTCGCGGGACACGTCCTGAGCCGTGAGCCCGATCTCCTCCAGCACCTGCTTGCGGGTCCCGTGGTCGAGGAACCGGCACGGGACACCCACCACGTGGACCGGGGTCTGCACGTCCTCGTCCCGCAGCGTCTGCAGGAGCCTGGCCCCGACCCCCCCGACGCGCACACCGTCCTCCAGCGTCACCACGAGCCTGTGCGCAGCCGCCATCCGCACCAGCTCGGGATTGACCGGAAGGACCCAGCGCGGGTCCACCACGGTCGCCGCTATCCCTTGTGCCGCAAGGCGTTTGGCGATGTCCAGAGCCATCGTCGCCAGCGATCCGACGCTCACGACCAGGACGTCGCGGGTCTCACCCCGGTGCAGCACGTCCACCCCACCCACGCGCTCGACCGCCTCGATGTCGTCGGGCACCGCGTCGCGCGCGATGCGCACGACGCTGGGGGCGTCGTCGATGGCGACCGCCTCGCCGAGCTCCTCCACCAGCCGGGCGCTGTCGCGGGGTGCCGCCAGGTGGATCCCCGGCACGACCTGCAGCATCGACAGGTCCCACATGCCGTGGTGGCTCGCGCCGTCAGGCCCGGTGATCCCTGCACGGTCCAGCACGAACGTCACACCGGCCCTGTGCAGCGCGACGTCCATGACCACCTGGTCGAACGCCCGGTTCAGGAAGGTGGCGTACACGGCCACCACCGGGTGCAGGCCGGTGAAGGCCAGCCCGGCAGCGCTGGTCACAGCATGCTGCTCGGCGATGCCGACGTCGAAGACCCGCTCGGGGAACTCCGCCGCGAAGCTGTGCAACCCGACCGGGATGAGCATGGCGGCGGTGATGCCGACCACGTCGCTGCGGCGCCGACCGATCTGGACCATCTCCGCCGCGAACACCGACGTCCAGGAACGACCGGAGCCACTGACAGGGACACCGGTCTCCGGGTCGATGATGCCGACGGCGTGGAACTGGTCGGCCGCGTCTGCCAGAGCCGGCGGGTAGCCGTTTCCCTTGCTGGTGATGACGTGCACGATGACCGGGCCGGGAAAGGACCGTGCCCGGCTCAGGGCGTGCTCGACCGCCGCTACGTCGTGCCCGTCCACCGGACCGACGTACTTCAGCCCCAGGTCCTCGAACATGCCCTGGGGTGCCACCACGTCCTTGATGCCCTTCTTCATGCCGTGCAGAGCCTCAAAGGCCAGGCGCCCGGGGGGCCCGCTGCGCTGCAGGGTGCTCTTGCCCCACTCCAGGAACCGCTCGTAGCCGTCGGTCGTGCGCAGGGTGGCAAGGTGGTGGGCCATGCCCCCGATGGTCGGGGCGTAGGAGCGCGCGTTGTCGTTGACGACGACCACGAGCTTGCGGTCCTGGCCGGTGGCGATGTTGTTCAGGGCCTCCCAGGCCATCCCGCCGGTCAGCGCGCCGTCACCGATGACCGCCACGGTGTGCCGGTCGCTCTCCCCGCGCAGCGCCCGGCCCTTGGCGATGCCGTCGGCCCAGGACAGCGACGCCGAGGCGTGCGAGTTCTCCACCACGTCGTGCTCGGACTCCGAGCGGCTCGGGTAGCCAGAGATGCCTCCTCGCGTGCGCAGACCGGAGAAGTCCTGCCGGCCGGTCAGCAGCTTGTGCACGTAGGACTGGTGGCCGGTGTCGTAGACGAGGGTGTCACGCGGTGAGTCGAAGACGCGGTGCAGGGCGATCGTCAGCTCCACCACGCCGAGGTTGGGGCCGAGATGCCCACCCGTGCGGGAGACCGCCTGGATGAGGTCGAGTCGGATCTCCTGTGCCAGGACGGGCAGCTGTGCCGGGGTCAGCTTCTTCAGGTCCTGCGGGCCGTGGATGCCTTCGAGCAACGTCACCGTGCCACCCGTGCCTCTCCTGGAGAGTGTCTGTGCCCGCCCTCCGGCGACCTCCGGGCAAGTCTAGGCGCCACCGGTCCGCACGGCAGCGCATGCCTGCCGACGGGATGTGCAGATACGGTGCGCGCTCAGAGCCTCGGGACGAACACCTGCCCCCGCAGGGCTCGTTCCACCAGCATCACCGCGTGCGACTGCGCAGCCAGCCGTTGCCGCTCGTGCTCCAGCACCTCGAGCCCCTGCGCCACCACCGTCCCCGGTAGGTATCCCGCCAGGTCGGCCCGCAGGGCGGCCACAGCCGCATCCGTCCCGCCCTGCTGGGCTGCGACGAGGCGGGCGGTCAGCCGGACGAGGAGTAGCGGGTGCCGGTCCAGCAGCGCGTAGCCGCGGTACTCGTGCGGGCAGAGGTCGAGCATCCACGCCACCGCACGTCGCTCCCAGCCGGGTGCGCCGGGGGGTGGGACCTGACCCGGCCAGCCTGGAGGCGTGTAGGCGTTCACACCACCAGGGTGCCGCACGCGGAAGCGGGGCCGGGCCACCGAGGTGACCCGGGCCCGCCCGGTGATGCTGCAGGGTGTCAGGTCACCCGGTGAGCTCGGAGAGCGTGGGGTCGTTCGCGTAGGCCTCCGCTGCGTTCTCCTTCGTGACGATCTGGGGCGGCAGCAGGTTGGCCGGGACGACCTTGACGCCGTTCTCGTAGGACTCGGTGTCGTTGACGGTCGGCTCCTCGCCCTCCTGCAGGGCCTGCACCATCTCGATGGTCTCTGCCACCAGGTTGCGGGTGTCCTTGTTGATCGTCGAGTACTGCTCGTCGGCCATGATCGACTTGACCGACTCGACCTCGGAGTCCTGCCCGGTCACGACCGGGACGGTCTTGCCCGCGGCCTTCACCGAGGTGATGATCGCCCGGGCAAGGGTGTCGTTGGGTGACAGCACGCCATGGAGCTCCTTGTCGGCGTAGCTCGACGTCAGGAGCGTGTCCATGCGCGACTGGGCGTTCCCGGCCTCCCACCCCTGGGTGACGACCTGGTTGAAGTCCGTCTGGCCGGAGGCGACCACGAGCGTGCCGTCGTCGATCTTCGGCTGCAGCACACTCATTGCGCCGTCGAAGAAGACCTGCGCGTTGGCGTCGTCGGGCGAGCCGGCGAACAGCTCGATGTTGTAGGGACCCTCAGGCGTCTCGGCGGCCATCCCCTCCAGGAGCGCGTTCCCCTGCAGGACGCCCACCTCGAAGTTGTCGTAGGCCACGTAGTAGTCCACGGCCTCGGTGTTCTTCACCAGCCGGTCGTAGGCGATGACGACTGCTCCGGACTCGGCCGCGGCCTCGAGCTGGCTGCCCAGCTGTGAGCCGTCGATGGCGCCGACGACGATCACCTTCGCGCCCTTGGTCACCATCGCCTGGATCTGGTTCTGCTGCTCGGACACCCCGCCGTTGGCGAACTGCACGTCAGCCTCGAAGCCTGCGGCCGCAAGATCGGTCTTGAACAGGTCCTCCGCGAGCACCCAGTTCTCAGAGGTCTTCTGCGGCAGCGAGACACCGATGAGGGCATCCTCCGCGAACCCGCTGGAAGAGCCCTCGGAGGCCTCGGAGCCGGTAGGGGTGGTGTCCTCCGACCGGCCGCAACCGGTCAGAGCGAGCGCGAGGACGGCCGAGACCGCCACCGCCTTGGCGAGTGTTCTCATCTTTTGTTCCACTTTCTTCTCGGTGTTCTCTGGTGGTCGATCGGTCAGGTCGGTCGTGGTCAGGCTTCCTGCCTGATGGTGTCCGTGGTCTTCTCGGACGCCCGCTCCTCGGCGGTGGTCTCGGGGGGCGGCCTGGTGTCCTTGCCCCTGAAGTTCCGCAGCATGAGGCCGGTGATGGAGGGCCTTCCCTGGCTCTTGTTGTAGACGTCCAGGGCCACGGCGATGAGGAGCACGAGTCCCTTGATCATCTGCGTCATGTCGGCACCGACGCCCATCAGCTGCAGGCCGTTGTTGAGCACGGCCATCACCAGGCCACCGATGATCGAGCCGACGACGGTGCCGACGCCGCCGGTGACAGCCGCTCCTCCGATGAAGACCGCGGCGATGGCGTCCAGCTCCCAGCCGACGCCGTCGAAGGGTCCCGAGGCGTTCGACCTTGCGACGAACATCATCCCGGCGAGGGCCGCGAGGATCGACATGTTCATCATCACCAGGAAGTCCACGTTCTTGCTGCGGACTCCGGAGAGCGCGGCCGCGTGCCGGTTGCCGCCCACGGCGTACACGTGACGGCCGATGATCGTGCGGGTGGAGACGAAGCCGTAGATCAGAACCAGGGCGCCGAGGATGAGGGCGGAGATCGGCAACGACGTGCCCGGGCGGCCCGAGCCCATCAGCAGGGTGACGGCCAGGATCGCCGCGCAGATCAGCCCCAGCCGCAGCCAGGTGGTGGTCTGGCTCTCCAGCACCGCGCCGATCTTGGCCTGGTTGCGGCGGGTGCGCAGGGCGCCCACCACCAGGGCAACGCACAGTGCGATACCGATGAGCAGGGTGAGGTTGTTGTACCCGGTATCGGGTCCGACCTCCCACAGGTAGCCCGCGCCGATGACCTGGAACTCGTCGCTGACCGGCACCGTGTTGGACTGGCCCACGAACTGGTTGGCGCCGCGGAAGATGAGCATTCCGGCGAGGGTCACGATGAAGGCGGGGATACCGACGACCGCTACCCAGAAACCCTGCCAGGCGCCGATCATGGCCCCGATCACGAGCCCGAGCAGGATCCCCGCCCACCAGGGCAGTCCCCAGTCGCGCATCGCCATCGCGACGGCGATGCCAGCGAAGGCGGCGACCGATCCGACCGACAGGTCGATGTGGCCGGCGATGATGACCAGCACCATGCCGATGGCCAGCACCAGGATGTAGGAGTTGCCCTGGAAGATGTTGATGACGTTCCCGGGCCGCAGGGCCAGACCGTCGGTGAGGACCTGGAAGAGGAGGATCAGCGCAACGAGGGCGAAGATCATCCCGAACTGCCGGGTGTCACCACCGAAGATCGCCTTCAGCTTGTTCATGAGGCTCCCAGAGGACGTCGTGCGGGCCGGGCCCGCTGAGCTGGAGGAACGGGGGTCACAGGGACTTGACGGTTCGAGACGTGGTGGACGTCATGAGTCGCATCAGCGACTCCTGGTTGGCCTCGCCCTTGTCGAGGACACCGGTGATCCGGCCCTCGGAGATGGCATAGATCCGGTCGGAGAGGCCGAGCAGCTCGGGAAGCTCGGAGGAGACGACGATGACGCCCTTGCCCTCCTCGGCCAGCCGCTGGATGATCCCGTAGATCTCGTACTTGGCGCCGACGTCGATGCCGCGGGTGGGCTCGTCCAGGATCAGCAGGTCCGGGTCGGTGAACAACCACTTCGCGAGCACCACCTTCTGCTGGTTCCCGCCCGACAGCTTGGCGACCCCGTAGTCGACCGAGGGTGCCTTGGTCCGCAACGCCCTGCGGTAGTCGTCAGCGGCGGTGTGCTCGGCCCGGCGGTCGACGACGAAGCGCTTGGCGATCTTGCCGAGCTTGGCCGAGACCGTGGTGCTCTTGATGTCGTCGAGCAGGTTGAAGCCCAGCTGCTTGCGGTCCTCGGTGACGTAGCCGATGCCCGCCTCGATGGCCGCCGGCACGTTGCGCAGCTGGACCTCCCGACCGTTCAGCACCATCCGCCCGGCGATCCAGGTGCCGTAGGAACGGCCGAAGATCGACCGCATCAGCTCGGTGCGTCCGGCGCCCATCAGCCCGGCGAAGCCGACGATCTCACCCCGCCTGACGAAGAACTCGGACTCCTTGCAGACAAGCCGCTCGGGCACCTGGGGGTGAGTAACGGTCCACCCGCTGACCTCGAAGAACTTCTCGCCGATGGACGGGGTGTGCTCGGGGAACCGGGACTCCAGCGACCGCCCCACCATGCCCCGGATGATCCGGTCCTCGTCCACGCCGTCCGCGCGCACGTCGATCGTCTCCACGGTGCGCCCGTCGCGGATGATCGTGATGGCGTCGGCGATGGCCTCGATCTCGTTCAGCTTGTGGCTGATCATGATCGAGGTGATGCCCTTGCCCTGCAGCCCTCGGATCAGGTCCAGCAGGTGCGCGGAGTCCGCCTCGTTCAGGGCAGCGGTGGGCTCGTCGAGGATGAGGAGCTTGACCTGCTTGCTGAGAGCCTTGGCGATCTCGACCAGCTGCTGCTTGCCGATGCCGATGTTCTTGATAGGGGTCTCGGGGTCCTCGCGCAGGCCGACCCGGGCGAGCAGCTCACGCGCTCGGTTGTTGGTCGCCACCCAGTCGATGGCCCCTCGGGTGGTCGTCTCGTTGCCGAGGAAGATGTTTTCCGCGATCGACAGCTCGGGGATGAGCGCGAGCTCTTGGTGGATGATGACGATCCCTGCGTGCTCGGAGTCCCGGATGGTCCCGAAGCGGACGTCTGCGCCGTTGAACCGGATCTTCCCCTCGTAGGTGCCATGCGGGTGCAGCCCGGACAGCACCTTCATCAACGTCGACTTGCCCGCGCCGTTCTCCCCGCAGATCGCATGGATGTCACCACGCCTGACGCTCAGATTGACGTCCGAGAGCGCCTTGACGCCGGGGAAGGACTTGGAGATGCCCTGCATCTCGAGGATGTCGTCGCTGCTCACGGGTGCTCCGGACGGCCGTCGTGATCCATGGCTCTCCTCGGGGACGCGGGTTCTGGGCAGGGGAAGGGGCGGTGCGGGCGCAGGGGCCGACGGGTCACGGGAGGCCCACCTCCACGGCGACACGCTGGTCCGGCGGCCGCGGAACGATCTGAGCAGCCACGCTGGGGGCCACGCCGGTCAGTGCGCCGCTGTAGGCAGCGGCGAGCGGGGACGTCAGCACCAGCACCACGGCCCCGAGCACCTCCGCGCGCGCACCGAGCTCGGCCGGCACGATCCGCACCTTCCTGGCGGCGCTCGGCGCAGTCATGCGGGCTGCGGTCTGGCGCAGCGGCCCCAGCAGGGTCTCGCCGGAGGTCGCCAGCTGACCGCCGACGACCACGACCTCGGGGTTCAGCACGTTGCACAGCTGGCCGACCGCCAGACCGACGGCGTGGCCGGCGTCGGCCAGCACCCGGCGGCAACCGGGGTCGCCCTCAGTGGCGCGCGCGAGCATCTGCTCCACGGTGAGCCGTCCGTGGCTCTGCTCGAGCAGCCGCAGCAGATGACCGCTGCCGATGACGGTCTCGAAGCAGCCGCGGTTGCCGCACCGGCAGACCTGGCCGTTGGGGTCGAGCGAGGTGTGCCCGATCTCTCCGGCACTGCCCTCGGCCCCACGGAACAGCTTGCCGTCCAGCACCAGCCCGCCGCCCAGGCCGGAGGCCACCTTGAGGTAGACGGCCGTCGAGCAGCCGCGGGCGGCACCCCAGGTCAGCTCGCCGAGCGCGCCCAGGTTGGCGTCGTTCTCGACCAGGACCGGCCTGTCCCAACGCTTCTTGAGCTCAGCGGGGATGTCGATGCCGTACCACCCCGGCAGGATCGACTCCGATGACACGGCGACGCCCGAGGCGTCGATCGGGCCGGGCACACCGATCCCCAGCCCCAGCACCTCGGCCGGATCGGCGCCGACCTCGGCGAGCAGGCCGTGCCCGAGATCCACGATCGTGTCCAGAGCATCCTGCGGGGCGCTGTCCACGTCCAGCGGCCGCAGCACCTCGCTGAGCACGTGCCGGGAGAGGTCGGCCAGCGCCATCCGCACATGGGTGTGCCCGAGGTCGATGCCGATCACGAGACCGCTCTCGCGGGCCAGTCGCAGCATGCGCCCCCGCCGTCCCGCGGGCAGCTCGAGCACCTCGACCCGGCCGTCGGTCGTCATCTCGCGCACCAGCGTGGAGATGGTGGCGGCCGACAGACCGGTGACGCGCACAAGCTCTGCCTGGGTCATCTGACCCTTGGTCCGCAGTGCCGTCACCATCCTCCCTCGGTTCAGATCCCGAAGGGCGGAGGGTGATCCTGGCGCCTTTGTCTTCACAAGGTGAATACAAGCCGCATCCGATGCCGCACGTCAACGGCAACTTGGTCACAATTCGGTCGCGGAATGATGGGAGCGCTCTCACATTGGACGCGCAGACCGCGCGGCGGGCGAGCAACTAGAAGGGCGAAGGGAAAGGCGTCTGCCTGACGCCTTTCCCTTCGCCCTTCGTGCTGGGAGCCCTCCGCGGACCTCAGCCCACGAGCGACCGCAGCACGTACTGCAGGATGCCGCCGTTGCGGTAGTAGTCCGCCTCGCCCGGGGTGTCGATCCGAACCACGGCATCGAGTTCGACGCGCTCCCCCGACTCCTTGGTCGCCACCACGCGCACCGTCCTGGGCACCGGGCCGTCGGTCATCTCAGCGATGCCGGTGACGTCGAAGGTCTCGGTGCCGTCCAACCCCGAGGACTCGGCACTCTCCCCCTGCGGGTACTGCAGCGGCAGCACACCCATCCCGATGAGGTTCGAGCGGTGGATGCGCTCGTAGGACTCAGCGATCACGACCCGGACGCCCAGCAGCGAGGTGCCCTTGGCCGCCCAGTCCCGGCTCGAGCCCGAGCCGTACTCCTTGCCCGCCAGCACCACCAGCGGAATCTCGGCCGCGGCGTAGGACTGGGCTGCGTCATAGATGGTGCTCTGCCGACCCTGCGCGGTGAAGTCCCGCGTGAAACCGCCCTGCACGTCGTCCAGCAGCTGGTTGCGCAGCCGGATGTTGGCGAACGTCCCGCGGATCATCACCTCGTGGTTGCCGCGGCGAGAACCGTAGGAGTTGAAGTCCTTTCGTTCCACACCGTTCTCGGCCAGGTACGTCCCCGCCGGGCTGTCGGCCTTGATGTTGCCGGCGGGGCTGATGTGGTCGGTGGTCACCGAGTCCCCCAGCCGGGCCAGCACTCGGGCGCCCTGCACGTCGGTCAGCGCCGCCGGCTCCCGCTGCATGCCCTCGAAGTACGGGGGCTTGCGGACGTAGGTGGAGTCCTGCGCCCACTCGAAGGTGCTGCCCTCGGGCGTGGGCAGCGAGCGCCAGCGCTCGTCCCCGGCGAAGACGTCGGCGTAGTCGGTCGTGAACATCTCCTGGGTGATGGACGCCTCCACCACCCGCGCCACGTCGGCAGCCTGGGGCCAGATGTCCTGCAGGAACACCTGCGAGCCGTCCTCGGCGGTGCCGATGGGCTCGGACTCGGGGTCCCAGTCCATCGTCCCCGCGAGCGCGTAGGCGACGACCAGCGGTGGTGACGCCAGGTAGTTCATCTTGATGTCCGGGTTGATGCGGCCCTCGAAGTTGCGGTTGCCCGACAGGACCGAGACGACAGCGAGGTCGTGCTCGTTCACCACCGCGGAGACCTCCTCGGGCAGCGGGCCGGAGTTGCCGATGCAGGTGGTGCAGCCGTACCCCACGAGGTGGAAGCCGAGCTTCTCCATGTACGGCACCAGCCCGGCCTTCTCGTAGTAGTCCATGACCACCTTCGAGCCGGGTGCCAGCGACGTCTTCACCCAGGGCTTGACCGTCAGGCCCCGCTCGACCGCGTTCTTCGCCAGCAGCGCCGCGGCCACCATGACCGTCGGGTTGGAGGTGTTCGTGCACGAGGTGATGGAGGCGATGGCGACGTGACCGTGGTCCATCTCGCTCTCGGTGCCATCGGCCGTGGTGAACGCCACCTTCCGGCTCGCACGCTCAGGCGCGGCGGGGAGGTCGTCGGTGCTGCGCGGGGTGTCAGCGGCCTCCTGCTCACCGTCCTGCCCGTTGGTGGCCGGCGCGTCGCTGGCCGGGAAGGACTCCTTGCTCGCCTCGTCCACGCTCCCGCCGTCCGGGCGCTCGCCGCTGCCCACGTAGTCGGGCAGCGCCGTGCGGAAGGCCTGCTTGGCGTCGGTCATCGCGATGCGGTCCTGTGGACGCTTGGGGCCGGCGATGCTCGGCACCACCGTCGACAGGTCCAGGCCGATGTACTCCGAGAAGGCCGGCTCCGTGGCAGGGTCGTGCCACATGCCCTGCTCCTTGGCGTACGCCTCCACCAGGGCGACCTGCTTGTCGCTGCGGCCGGTCAGGCGCAGGTACTCCAGCGTCACGTCGTCGATCGGGAACATGGCTGCCGTGGAGCCGAACTCGGGGCTCATGTTGCCGATGGTGGCGCGGTTGGCCAGCGGGACGGCGCCCACGCCCTCGCCGTAGAACTCGACGAACTTGCTCACCACCCCGTGCGCGCGCAGCATCTCGGTGATGGTCAGCACGACGTCCGTCGCAGTCGCGCCGGCAGGGATCTCACCGCTCAGCTTGAAGCCGACCACGCGTGGGATGAGCATCGATACCGGCTGTCCGAGCATCGCGGCCTCGGCCTCGATGCCCCCGACGCCCCAGCCGAGCACGCCCAGTCCGTTGACCATGGTGGTGTGGGAGTCCGTGCCCACGCAGGTGTCGGGGTAGGCCACGCCGTCGCGGTCGAAGACCACGCGCGCGAGGTGCTCGATGTTGACCTGGTGCACGATGCCGGTACCCGGTGGGACGACCTTGAAGTCGTCGAACGCCGTCTGGCCCCAGCGCAGGAACTGGTACCGCTCGCCGTTGCGCTCGTACTCCAGCTCGACGTTTCGCTCGAACGCGTCCGGGCGCCCCGCCACGTCCGCGATCACGGAGTGGTCGATGACCAGCTCGGCCGGAGCGAGGGGGTTGATCTTGGCCGGGTCCCCGCCCAGGTCGGCGACAGCCTCTCGCATGGTGGCCAGGTCGACGATGCAGGGCACGCCGGTGAAGTCCTGCATGATCACCCGCGCGGGCGTGAACTGGATCTCGGTGTCGGGCTCAGCCTCGGGGTCCCACCCCGCCAGCGCCCGCACGTGGTCGGCCGTGATGTTCGCGCCGTCCTCGGTGCGCAACAAATTCTCCAGCAGCACCTTCAGGCTGAAGGGGAGCTTGTCCGCCCCCTGCACGCCGGCGAGCCGGTAGATCTCGTAGGAGGCGTCCCCGACCTGCAGGGTTCCCTTGGCGCCGAAGCTGTCGATGCTCACGCTGGCTCCTTCTCGTCTGCCACGCCGCTGGCGGTGTCAGCCGCCGGCCGCCGGGCTGCGTCCGAAAGTATCTCGATGTCAAGATACTAACCCGGCGCATCCAGCCTGTCATCCCCTACCGCGTGCTTCTAGCCGACCGGGACGAACCTGGCCACGCACTCCACGTGGTGGGTCTGGGGGAAGAGGTCCAGGGCGCGCAGGGCGTCGAGCCGGTAGCCGAGGTCGGCCAGCAGCGCGGTGTCACGGCCCAGGGCGGCCGGATCGCAGGCGACGTAGCAGATGACAGCCGGCGACAGGCGGGCGAGCTGTGCCAGGACCTGGCGCCCGGCGCCGGAGCGCGGCGGGTCCAGCACGACTGCGTCCACCGGGCGTGCCCCCGGGCCGAGGACCCCCTGGCCCAGCAGGTGTGCCAGCACGTGCTCCGTACGGCCGTGCTCGATGCGGACGCCCTTGCGTCCGTGCAGGTTCCGCCGGGCGTCCTTGACGGCGCGCTCGTCGGACTCCACCAGCAGCACCTCGCCGTGGTCCCCCACCCGACGGGCCAGGGCTGCGGCGAACAGGCCCACCCCCGCGTAGAGGTCGAGCACGCGCTGACCGGGCCGGGGGTCCACCTGCTCGAGCACTGCGCCGACGAGGGCCGCCGGCGCGCCAGGGTGCACCTGCCAGAAGCCGGAGCCGCTCACCCGCAGCGCCGCCACCTCGCCGTCCAGCAGCACCGGCTCGGCCAGCCAGGTCCTGCCGCGCACCTGCTGCGGCCCCGCACCGTCGTCGACCTGCACCGCGGTGCCGGGAGGCAGCGCCGGCAGCCGGGAGGTCTTGCGGCCGGGTAGCGCGGTCACCAGCACCATGGCATCGGTCCCTGCAGCGGAGGCGATGCCCTCCACCTGCCCGGCTCCTGGCCACCGCTGCTCGGTCACGTCCAGCGCGGACACCTTCGGGTGCGCGATCAGGCACTGCTCGACGGGTACCACGCGGTGCGAGCGGTGAGCGTGCAGCCCGGGTCGCCCGTCGGGGGCGACCGCGAACTGGACGCGGGTGCGCCAGCCGAGGCCGCGGCCGGCGTCCACCCCCTCGCCGTCGACCTCCTCGACCACGACGTCCACCTCCACACCGCCCAGGCGGGACAGCTGCTCACGGACGACCTGCGCCTTGAGGGCGCGCTGTGCCGGCAGCGCCACGTGCTGGAAGTCGCAGCCGCCGCACCCCCCGGGACGGGCGTACGGGCACGGCGCCTGCACCCGATCCGGCGAGGCCCGCAGCACCTCGATCGCGTCCGCCCGCCAGAACCTGTCCTTGGCCCTGCCCCCTGTGACCTGCACCCGCGCACGCTCGCCCGGCAGCGCGTGGCGCACGAACAGGACCCGACCCTGGTGCCGCGCCACGCAGTGACCGCCGTGCGCCACAGGTCCGATGTCGACCTCGAGGACCTGGCCGACCTCGAGGATCTGTCCGACCTCGAGAGGGTCCTGAATGCCGGTCACGGCGTCGGGGCGCTCTCGTGCGGGCTGCCACCAGCTGTGCCCCTGCGCACGTCGCCAGGAGCGTCGTCGGCCAACAAGGCGCCCATCCGCTCCTCGGCACCGCGGGAGGACTGCAGCTGCCACGGCACGCTGGCCACCACGACCCCCGGGGTGAAGTGCAGCGCCGACTTCAGCCGCAGCGCGCTCTGGTTGTGCAGCACCTGCTCCCACCAGTGGCCGACCACGTACTCCGGCACGTAGACCACCACCAGATCGCGCGGGCTGCTCCGCCGGATCCCCTTGACGTAGCGCACCAGCGGCCGGGTGATCTCGCGGTAGGGAGAGTGCAGCGCCTTCAGGGGCACGGGCAGCTCCAGCGCCTCCCACTGCCGCTGCAGCAGGTGGGTGCTCTCGTCGTCCACGTTCACCGTGACGGCCTCGATCGTGGTGGGACGCGATGCGCGGGCGTAGGCCAGCGCGCGCATGGTGGGCAGGTGGACCTTGGACACCAGGACCACGGCGTGCACCCCGGAGGGCAGCGCCCGGGCGGCGCCGGCGGGCATCGAGCCCAGGTCGAGCTCGCTCGCCACCAGGTCGTAGTGGGACCGGATGGAACGCATCAGCACGAACAGCACCCCCATCGCGAGGATGGCGATCCACGCCCCGAGGAAGAACTTCGTGACCAGGACGACCACCAGCACCGTGGCCGTCATCCCCAGCCCGACGGCGTTGACGACCCGCGAGCGCTGCATCTTCGCCCGCTCCGAGGGGTCGGTCTCCAGCCGCAGGTGCCGGCCCCAGTGCCGGATCATGCCCAGCTGGCTGAGCGTGAACGAGACGAACACCCCGACGATGTAGAGCTGGATCAGCCGGGTGACCTCGGCGTCGAAAGCCAGGATCAGCACGATCGCGGCGCCCGCCAGCATCAGGATGCCATTGCTGAACGCCAGCCGGTCGCCCCTGGTGCGGAGCTGACGGGGAAGGAACCCGTCCTTGGCCAGGATCGAACCCAGCACAGGGAAGCCGTTGAAGGCGGTGTTGGCCGCGAGCACCAGGATGAGCCCGGTAGCGATGGTCACCAGCCAGATGCCCGGCGGGAAGACGTCGAAGATGCCGCTCGCCAGCTGTCCGAGGATGGGCGCCTGGTGGTAGACGGTGCCGTCTGCGAACACCACCGTCCCGCCGTCAGCCGGCTGCCCCGCCTGCCCGTCCAGGCGCAGCTCGACCCAGGGCCGCACCTCGTCCACGTAGACCACCCCCATCCTGCGGGCCAGCAGCAGGATCGACATCGTCATCACGATCGCCAGGCCGCCCAGCATGGCCAGGGTGGCAGCGGCGTTCCTGCTCTTCGGCTTCCTGAAGGCGGGCACCCCGTTGCTGATCGCCTCCACCCCGGTCAGGGCCGCGCAGCCGGAGGAGAACGCCCGCAGCAGCAGGAAGACCCCCGCCACCGTCGCCAGCCCCCCCTCGTACTGCGGCTGCACCTCGGTGGTGAAGATGGCGCTCTCGGCCATCGGCAGGGTGCCGGTCAGGGCCCTGGTCAGACCCAGCGCCGCCATCGCCAGGACGGAGACCATGAACACGTAGGTCGGGATCGCGAACAGCGCGCCGGACTCGCGCACCCCGCGCAGATTCATCGTCGTCAGCAGGGCCACGGCCACCACGCCTGCCCACGCCTCGTGCCCGCGCAGCGCCGGCACGATCGACGCGGCGTACTGGGCTGCTGAGGAGATGGACACCGCCACGGTGAGCACGTAGTCGACCAGCAGGGCGCTCGCCACGGTGAGCCCGGCACCCTTGCCCAGGTTAACGGTGGCGACCTCGTAGTCCCCTCCGCCAGACGGGTAGGCCTTGACGTTCTGCCGGTACGACAGCACCACCACCAGCAGCACCAGGGCGACGGCCAGGCCGATCTGCCAGGAGAACGCGTAGGCCGCCACCCCCGCCACGGCCAGCGTCAGGAAGATCTCGTTGGGGGCGTAGGCCACCGAGGAGAGCGCGTCGGAGGCGAACACCGGCAGTGCGATGCGCTTGGGCAGCAACCTCTCCGACAGCGTGTCGCTGCGGAACGGACGTCCGACGAGGACGCGCTTGACGGCATCGGTAAGACTCACGGTCGCCCATGCTAGGCACACCAGTCGTCACGGGCCGCTGGCAGCACCGGTGTAGCGTTCGCCGGGTGCACTTCGTGATCATGGGCTGCGGCCGGGTGGGTTCCTCGCTGGCCCGGGCCCTGCAGCGGCGCGGGCACTCCATCGCAGTGATCGATCAGAACACAGAGTCGTTCCGACGCCTAGGATCCAGCTTCGAGGGCACGACGGTCACCGGCCTGGGATTCGACCGGGACACGCTGCGGGAGGCCAACATCGAAGAGGCCTACGCCTTTGCGGCTGTCTCCAGCGGCGACAACTCCAACATCCTGGCCGCGCGCGTCGCACGAGAGACCTTCGGCGTCGCCAACGTGGTCGCACGCATCTACGACCCGGGGAGGGCCGAGGTCTACCAGCGCCTGGGCATACCCACGGTCGCCACCGTCAGCTGGACCTCCGACCAGATGCTGCGCCGGTTGCTCCCTCACGGGTCCGCTCCCGTCTACACCGACCCGAGCGGGGCCATCCAGCTCGCGGAGCTCCCCGTCGCGAACGCCTGGGTGGGGCGCCCCCTCAGCGAGCTCGAGGAGCAGACGGGCACCCGGGTCGCCTTTGTGACCCGGCTGGGCAAGGGGATGCTGCCGCGAGCGCAGACCGTCTACCAGGAGGGTGACGTCGTGCACCTGCTGGTCCCCGCCGAACAGGTCCCCGAGCTGGAGCGCAGGCTCAGCCAGCCGCCCGCGGCGGACTGACCCTGCAGCACCGAGAGCACCAGGAGAAGACATGCGCGTCGTCATCGCGGGAGCCGGCAGCGTCGGGCGTTCCATCGCCCGCGAGCTGCTCACCAACGGCCACCAGGTGCTGCTGGTGGACAGGTCACCGGCTGCCATGAAGTACGCCTCCGTGCCGCAGGCAGACTGGCTGCTCGCCGACGCGTGCGAGGTCGACTCTCTCGCGGAGGCAGGGCTGGACGGCACCGACGTAGTGGTCGCGGCGACGGGCGACGACAAGGCCAACCTGGTGCTCTCGCTGCTCGCAAAGACCGAGTACGGCGTCCCCCGGACGGTCGCGCGGGTGAACAACCCCAAGAACGAGTGGATGTTCGGCGAGGCCTGGGGCGTCGACGTCGCGGTGTCCACGCCCCGGCTGATGACTGCGCTGGTGGAGGAAGCGGTCTCCGTCGGCGACCTGGTGCGGATGTTCACCTTCCAGCAGGGCAAGGTCACCATGCTGGAGTTCACCCTGCCGGACGACTCGCCCTTGGTCGGCCTGCGGGTGGGTGACGTGCGGTGGACGCCGGACAGCGTGCTGGTGGCCATCATCCGCGGCGAACGGGCCATCCCGCCCAGCCCGGACGACGTGCTGGAGGCCCACGACGAGCTGCTGATCATCTCCGCACCGGAGTTCGAGGACGACCTGAAGGCCCTACTCAGTCCTTCTCGAGGCTGACGGCTCCCGGCTCGGAGCTCTGCTCGTCCGGCGGCACGGTAGGCGGCACCGCCCGCAGCAGCACCCAGGTCAGCCACACCATCAATGCGAACGCGGGCACACCCATGGCGAGCTTGGCGGCTCCCAGTGCGCCGACCTGGTTCGTCAGGTACAGCGGCACCTGCACCAGCAGCCGGACGGCGAAGAACCCCGCCCACATCCAGGTCACCCGCTGATAGGCCCGCAACCGGCGCGGATCGCTGCGCCAGTACAGGCCCTCCCCCGTCAGCGGGCCGAGCAGCAACCCGATCACCGGGTACGGACCAGGATCCATACGGCGCTCGCTGCCGGGAACCTTGAGGCGCCCGAAGCGGATCGTCGACACCAGGCACAGCAGCCCGTACCCGGTGTTGATCCACAACCCGGGCGCATAGAAGTCGCGCGCGTCCCCCGACCGCACGGCCACCAGCGCGCAGATTCCAACACCGACGGCCCCGGAGAGCGCCTGCACCGGGTTCGAGCGCGTCACCAGCCGCACCAGCACCGCCAGCACTGCCGCACCCACGGAGACGATGAGGGAGACCGTCAGGTCGCGTCCCACCGTGTAGATCACCACGAACAGCAGGCCGGGCACCAGCCCCTCGACGGCGCCGCGGACGCCGCCCACGGCCTGAGCGAGCGAGAACTGATCGGCCCCGGCCTGGGCCAGTCCGCCCGAGCGCGGCCGGCGAGCCTCGCGTGTGGCCCGACGGCTGGGGGGCTGCTCGCTCACGCGGCAGGCCCGACGGCCAGCTCGTACGTGGGGTTGTACATCACCTTGCGGCCGTCCGTGCACGCCACCAGGCCCTCGACGCGCAGCCACCGACCCGCCTCGATCCCCGCTATCTCACGGCGGCCCAGCCAGATGAGCGCGACCGACCCGGTGCCGTCGAACAGCTCAGCCTCCAGCGCGGGGACACCGGCACGGGGTCGCAAGGTCACACTACGCAGCGAACCGGCGATCTGGACCCTGACGCGTCCGGTGAGCGACGCGCAGGGCGTCCCGCCCATGGCCCTGGCGCGGTCGCTCTCCTCCCCCTCCTGCACGGTGGACTGGGAACGGGTCAGCCGGGCCAGGACCGAGCGCACCGTCAGCCTGCTGCGCGCGAGGTCCTTGCCTTTCGTCTGCACCCCTCCAGCGTACGGCCGCCCAGCACCGGTGTCCGCAGCTCTGGCAGAAGGTGCGCGGACGTCGCTCTGGGCTGCGCGGCTCACCGCGTCTCGGTGATCTCGGGCCCGCGCTCGAACGGTGCCAGATCGTCCGCCGTGCGGGGCGGCGGCGTGTCCTGCGGCGTGTCCTGCGACCCAGGCTCCGCTGCAGCCGCTGCAGCCGGGGCAGCCGGGGCAGCAGCAGGAGCAGGAGCCGCGGGAGCCGCCCTGGTGGCACCTGCCGGCAACCGCAGCGCGAGCAGGTCACGCGGGGCCATCGCATCGTTGCCGCGCACCACGACGCAGCTGCGCAGCACGTCCTCCAGCGGTGCGGCGGCGGCCGGATCGTGCGCCGCGGGGCCGGCGAAGACCCCACGCAGGAACCATCGCGGCCCGTCCACACCGACGAACCGGCTGGGCTGGTGCCCGGTCCGACCGTCCGGGGTCCGCACCGGGACCCGGGCGATGAGCTCACGACCGAACACCCCCGGGACCTCGTCGGCGGTGCCGCCCTGGCGGGTGACCTGAGCGGCGATCTCGGCGCGGATCTCGGCCCATACCCCCGCCGTCCGTGGTGCGGCGAACACCTGCAGCTGCAGGTTGGACCCCGCCATGCCGACGGTCACCGCGGTGACGCGCTGGGTCTTGTCCTCGACCTCGAGCCGCAGCTCCATGCCCTCGCGGCCGGGCAGCTGCAGTGCCCCCAGGTCGATGCGCTGCGGCTGCTCCGGCGCCTCCGACAGGTCCAGCGGGCCACGAGTTCCGCGGTCCTGCTCCGCGGCAGCCGCCTCCTCCTGCACCGTCGTGACCTCTTCCTGCGCATCTTCGTCCTGCGCACCCTCGGCCTCGGAGTCCTCGGTCGGTGCGTCCGCGACCTCCTCCTGCGCGGGCTGGGCGTCCTGGCGGCTCTTGCGTCCGAACCAGCTCATGAGCTCTTCCCTCCGTTGGCGCTGTGCCCCTGCTGTTCCCCGGCTGCTGCCACGGTCGCGAGTCCACCGGTGGAGCCGTGCCCTCCTGCGCCTCGCTCCGAACCTGGGAGCACCAGGACAGGCTGGAACCTGGCCGTCTGCACCCGCTGCACGACCAGCTGTGCGATCCGGTCTCCGCGGCGGATGGTGAACGGCTCCTGGTCGGTGTTGTGCAGCGTCACGGCGATCTCCCCGCGGTACCCGGCGTCCACGGTCCCCGGACCGTTCAGCACGGTGATCCCGTGCCGGGCCGCCAGGCCGGACCTAGGGTGCACGAACGCGGCGTACCCCTCCGGCAGCGCGATGGCGACGCCTGTCGGCACCGTCGCCCGTCCACCCGCCGGTAGCAGCGCATCATGGCGAGCCACCAGGTCTGCGCCGGCATCTGCACGGTGCGAGTAGGCGGGGGCAGGCAGAAGGGGGTCCAGCATCTGCAGCAGCACCGGCACGGGCGCGTCGGGAGCACTCACGGGCATGAACTGTAGTCGCCGGCACCTGGTACCCGGTGCCGCGGCCCCCGCCCGAGCGGTCCGCCAAGAACGTGCCACCCTGAAAACATGAGCACAAGGGACGCTTCCGTGCAGGGCTACACCGAGAAGTTGTGGCCCTCCCTGGGCGCCTGGGCCGTCGTGCCACTGGCAGGAACCGGTGCGGCGCTCTCGCTGGTTCCTCTGGGTACCGGTGCGGCCGTAGCCGCTGCCGCGGTGGTGATGGCGCTCGCCGTCACCGCCTTCGTGCGGGGGGCTGCGCCGGTAAGCGTGCAGGACGGTCAGCTGCGGGCGGGCGCGGCCCGGATCCCGGTAGGCCTCCTCGGCGCACCGGAGACCTTCACCGGGGAGCAGGCCCGTCAGCAGCGCGGACCCGTGCTCGACGCCCGTGCCTACCTGCTCCTGCGCGGGTGGATCACCCCGGTCCTGCGGGTCCCAGTCACCGACGCGCAGGACCCCACGCCCTACTGGCTGATCTCCACCCGGCAGCCGGAGGCTTTGCGCGAGGCGATCCTCGCGGCGCAGCGCTCCGGCGTTCCAGGCTGACCAGCACGTTCAGGCAGCGCATTCCTTGCAGACCGAGCGCCCGGCCTTGTGCGAGTGCAGCTGGCTGCGGTGGTGCACCAGGAAGCACGTGCTGCAGGTGAACTCGTCGGCCTGGCGAGGCAGGACGCGGACCGACAGCTCCTCGCTGCTGAGGTCGGCCCCGGGCAGCTCGAAGCCCTCGGCCGCCTCGGTCTCGTCCTCGTCGACCTTGCCCGAGTTCTTGTCGGCACGCCTGGCCTTGAGCTCCTCGAGCGAGTCCTCGTTGAGCTCGTCGTCGGTCTTACGAGGCGCGTCGTAGTCGGTCGCCATGAGTTGGTCACGCTCCGGGTGTCGCTGGTGGTCACATCAGGATGCTGCTGGTACTCGCCGGAGCCGTCGCGGAGCGTGGTGCCCCGTGACGGGTTCAGCGACTGCGTAACGCCGCTGGCCCGTGTTTTGTGCCCGCTGGGCTGGGATTGTGCCGCACACCGGCGCGGGTCCGTCCATCGCCCCCGCCCGTCTCAGCGTGTCCAGTGCCACACCACGGCGAGACGGCGGGCGTCTGTGCAGGTCAGGAGCGACCCGACCCCCGTCGTCACCCGCCGTGCACGCAGAGTTCACCGGGACGGAGCTCGTTGCGCCCTGTCGCCGCCCGAGTCCGTCTAGGGTCGTGGTGTCGACGAGCGGAGACCGTTCCGCCTCCGGGGTCGGCGTTCCGAGGAGAGGAGAAGAGGCCTGATGAGCGAGTTCGCCGAGGAGATGTCCGGACGGGTGTCACGCACGATCGCCTCCCTGCACGAGGCCAAGACCACAGGCGACCACTACCTGGCCTCGGTCCGGCTGGGAGAGCTCGAGTCGCTGAACCGGCTGGCCCAGGACCACGGCCTGGACCTGCCCCAGGTGGCGGAAGAGCTCGCCGCCGGCGCCAGCCCGTCCGAGCTCGAGCTGCCCGAGCCCGATCCCTGCGTCGAAACGGCCGTGGCCGCCGTCCACCTGGACCAGCAGACCCTCCGGTCGGCCTGAGGCTTCAGTCCTCGTCGCGGCAGGCGTCGAGCTCGGCCAGGCGCAGCAGCAGGGACGCGTGCAGCCGTGGCGCGGCTGCCACCACCAGCTCCTCGCTCGGAGACAGACCCCCAGGACCGCTCACGCGGGCGCCCGCCTCGACGGCGACGAGCACCCCGGCCGCCTGGTCCCACGGTTGCAGCCCGCGTTCGTAGTAGGCGTCCAGCCGCCCCGACGCCAGGGCGCACAGGTCCAGCGCGGCCGAGCCTGCGCGCCGGATGTCACGGACCTCGGGCAGCAGCGAGGCCAGCACGCGGCCCTGACCGCGACGCCGTGCTTGGACGTACCCGAAGCCGGTTCCCACCAAAGCTCTGTCCAGCGTGACCTCGGCCGGTCCGGGCAGTGGTGCCCCGTTCAGGTACGCCCCACCTCCGGCCGTGGCGGTCCACACCTCCTCGGTGACGGGGTTGAGCACGCATCCCGCCAGCACGGTCCAGCCACCGGGTTCCGGCTGGCCGCTGACCACGGCGATGCTGACGGCGTAGGCCGGGATCCCGTACAGGTAGTTGACCGTCCCGTCGATAGGGTCGACCACCCAGGTCAGACCACTGCTACCCGGACGCAGCCCGCCCTCCTCGCCGAGGACGCCGTCCCCGGGACGCCGCGCCAGCAGCTGCTCGACGATGAGGGTCTCCGCGGCCGTGTCCATCGCGGTGACGACGTCCACCGGGCTCGTCTTCGTGGACGCCACGCTCACCTGTTCCGGGCGCCCCCGCACCAGGCGTCCAGCGGCAGTGGCCGCGTGCACCGCGATCTCGAGCAGCTCCGCGGCATCTGCTGCCACGCTCACGCCGTCCCTTCCCAGCTGCCCGGACCGGACCAGTCGGCGCCGCAGGCAGCGGGGCGTCGCGTCCGCGCGTTGGGGCAGCACCCCACCGGGCAGACGTCGTGCGAGGGCGGCAGCGCACCGAGCACAGCGGGTGCGGGGCCGAGGCCGCAGCGCTCCAGCACCAGCTCGGTGAGCGCCGCCACGAAGTCCTCCGCCCAGCCGCCGGTGCCCACGGTGCCCGCGCGCTCGACGCGCAGGCCCAGGCGGGTGGCGGTCTGCCGCGCCTCGGTGTCCAGGTCGTAGACGACTTCCATGTGGTCGCTGATGAAGCCGATGGGCGCCAGTACCACCGCACGGGCGCCGGCCGCCGCGAGCTGCTCCAGGTGGTCGTTGACGTCGGGCTCCAGCCACGGCTGCGTGGGAGGGCCGGACCGGCTGCAGTACACCAGGTCCCAGCCGACGCCGTTGCCCGTTCCGACCCCGACAAGCCTCGCCACCTCGGCGGCGACGTCGCGGTGCTGCGCCTCGTACGCCCCACCGCCGGGGCCGGCCTGCTCCGCCATCGACAAGGGCACGGAGTGCGTCACGAACGCCACCCTCGCCGCCGCGGCGTCGGCGCCCAGCCGCTGCAGGGCGAGCCGGACCGCCTCTGCGTTCGCCTGCACGAAGCCAGCGGTGTTGAAGTAGCGGCGCACCTGATCCACCTGCAGCTGCCGGCCCTCGGCGGCCAGGGCGGTCAGCGCCTGCGCGATGTCCTCGCGGTACTGGCGGCATCCCGAGTACGAGGAGTAGGCGCTCGTGGTGAGGACCAGCACCTTGCGATGACCGTCTTGGTGGGCCTGGCGCAGCGTGTCCACCAGGTAGGGCTCCCAGTTGCGGTTCGCCCAGAGCACCGGCAGGTCGCTGCCGCGGCTGGACAGGGCGTCTTGCAGGGCCACCACGAGTGCCCGGTTCTGGTCGTTGATCGGGCTGCGACCCCCGAAGAGGTGGTAGTGCTGCCCCACCTCGGTCAACCGCTCGCGCGGGATGCCCCGGCCACGGGTGACGTTCTCCAGGAAGGGAAGGACGTCGTCAGGGCCTTCGGGGCCGCCGAAGGACATCAGCACCAGGGCGTCGTAGCCGGCACCCTGCGGCAAGCCCGTGTCAGTGGTCATGGCTCCATGGTCGCTCAGTCCGGCAACCGCGGCGGGACCGGGGCGGTGAGCTTGAACCGCAGCGCGAACACACGGACGGCGAACACCAGGACCGCCACCGCCACCGCGGTCGCCGGTCCGGCCAGATCCGCGCGCCACGCCAGCGCGAACACCAGCGCGCCGAGCAGAGCCGGCGTCGCGTACAGCTCGGTCTGCGCCAGCACCTCCGGGACCTGGCCGCTGAGCAGGTCGCGCACCACCCCGCCACCGATGCCGGTGATCATCCCCACCAGCACGGCTGTCAGCATCGGCATGCCGAGCTCGAGCGCCTTGAGCGTGCCTGCCACCACGAAGACCCCGAGGCCGACGGCGTCGAGCAGGAGCACGGCACGGCGGATGCCTGCAAGTCGTGGATGCAGCACGAACGTCACCAGCCCGGCCGCGCACGCCGCCCCCACCAGGCGGGCGTCGCTGATGCCGACCGGGGGGACGGCGCCGATCAGCACGTCGCGCAGCACTCCCCCGCCGAGCCCGGCGCAGCAGGCCAGGACCAGGACGCCGAACAGGTCGAACCGCTGCCGCACGGCCACCAGAGCCCCCGACAGGCCGAACACGAAGACCCCCAACAGGTCCAGCAGCAGCAGGGGGACCGAGGAGCCGGTGATGAACACGGGGCTGCACGCTAGCGGCACGTCACCGCGGCGAACGGGGGTGCCGGGCCTACAGTGGCCCGATCCGGACAACGAGGGAGATCGGTGCCATGCAGGACCTTGAGCTCGTCGGTGTGCACGACGACGGGGAGCGCCTCGTGCTGTCCGGCGCTGATGGTTCCCGGTACCTCCTGGAGATCGACGAGCCGCTGCGCGCTGCGGTGCGGCGAGACCGCGCCCGACTGGGTCAGCTGCAGATCGCGATCGACGGGAGCCTTCGACCCAAGGACATCCAGAGCAGGATCAGGGCGGGGCAGAGCGCCCAGGAACTGGCAGACGCCTCGGGCCTGCCGCTGGAGCACATCCTGCGCTACGAGGGCCCGGTGCTGGCAGAGCGCGAGCACGTCGCCCAGCGTGGTCGGGGCACCGTCGTCCAGCGACAGGGGGGCACCTCCGTCGCGCTGGAAGACCTTGTCTCCCAACGGATGAAGGCCCGCAGCGTCGGTGCGGACCGCAGCTGGGACGCGTGGCGCGAGGACACCGGCACGTGGGTGGTCCAGGTCTCCTTCAGGGCTGGCAGCAAGGTCCGCGTCGCGCAGTGGCGCTTCGACGTGCCGGCGGCACACCTGGAGCCCATGGACGACGAGGCTCGTTGGTTGACAGCGCGCGCCGGGGAGGAGACAGGGCCGATCGGCAGCGGTCGACGGCTCAACTCTGTCAAGGTCTCCGAGCGCGTCTACGACGTCGAGGCAGACGGCGGCGTCAAGGAGGGCTCCGCGGCCTCAGGGACCGGCAGACCAGCCCAGGTCGCGCCGACCGACGAAGACCGCAGCCAAGACCCGCGCAAGGGCGACGACGAGCCCGCTCGCACCCCCAAGGACCGCACCGTGGACCTGCTTGACGCTCTGCGCGGGCGGCGCGGGAAGCGGCAGCCGCTCGAGGACGGCAGCGAGGATGACGACCTCGGGCAGGGCGACCTGGTCGACGCGCTGATCCAGGAGTCCGACCAGGCCCCGCCGGCCCACCCGCCGGCATCGCGACCCCAGGACGCCACGGACGCCGAGGTCCTCGCTCTGCCGGAGCCGGTAGCTGAGCCGGTTCCGGACTCGGCCCCCGAGGAAGCAGCAGACGCACCCGAGGCTGCGCAACACGGCCCGTCCGCCACGCCGGCCGAGGATGAGCCGACGGAGCAGCCACGCCAGCGCAAGTCACGCACCACGGCGAAGCCCAGACGCGCCAGCGTGCCGAGCTGGGACGACATCGTCTTCGGTGCCAAGAAGGATTAGTCGATCGAATCCACGGAGGGGTGCGCCCGCCGGACATCTCTCGCGAAGAGTGCAGCGTCTTTGCCCCGGGGAGGGCGAGGATGCTGCACTCTTCGCCTGACCCCCGTGACTTGTCGTTCCGGGTGTTGTGATCCACCGCCTGGGGTCACGGTCCTGCCGGCGCACGCACGAGCAGCGGTATGCGCACCTCCGCGTCGGTGCGGGCGCCATGCATCCCCACCAGCGCCAGCAGCTCGGTCCGCTGCACCCTGGAGTCGTGCACGGTCCTGCCGCCCGTCGCCGCGCACACCACGTCGCCGATCCTGGACATCGCCAGCTGGTCCACCGGCCCGAACCACCCCGCGGCGACCGCTTCGTCCCGGGAGAGGACGTCGAAGTCGGCCGTCAGTTCCGCGCGCCACCGTGCGAGCACCGCCTGCGTCTGGCCGGGCTCGCAGTAGAGCATCGGCGCCCGCGGCTCACCGCCGGTGAGACGGACCCCCAGCGCCAGCTCTCGGGCCAGCGAGTCCTCTCCCGCGAGGTCGACGCGCCCGTCCAGGGACACGTCCACCATCCCGTGGTCGGCCGTCACGACGAGCAGGCAGTCCGAAGGGAGCCGCGCCGCCAGGGAACGAACGGCGAGGTCGACCTCCGCGAGCTCGTCGCACCAGGCGTAGGAGCCGCACCCCTGCACGTGACCGACCTTGTCGACCTCGCCCCAGTACAGGTAGACCAGGGAACGCGACGATGCGCGTACGGCGGCCGCTGCGGCGTCGACCCGTGCGTCCAGGGTGCGGGCCGGCAGGAAGCGCGCCCCCCGCAGGGCGGCCTCGGTCAGGCCGGAGCCGGCGAAGAAGGAAGGACCGGTCTGCGCCACGTCGACCCCGGCGGCAGTCACCTGCTCGAACACGGTGCGACGAGGCTGCCACAGCCTCGGGTCGGGACCGCCTTCCCAGGAGAGCTCGTTGAGCAGCCGGCCGGTCCCGGGGTCCAGCACCTGGTAGCCCACCATGCCGTGCGCGCCTGGCGGGACCCCGGTGCCGAAGGACGCGATGGAGGTAGCCGTGGTCGAGGGGAAGCCGGCGACGAGCGAGCCCGGGACCCCGGGATGGCGCGAGGCAGGGGCTCGCAGCGACGACAGGAAGGGTGCGTAGGAAGAGCGGTCAGCCAGGAGCAGGTCGCCCAGCCCGTCGATCAGCACCACCACGGCGCGCGGCGCCTCCGGCAGCCGCCAGGACGGCGGTGCGGGGTCGGTCAGCTCCACACCCAGGGCGCGAGCGGTGGCAGGAAGAACTTCGGCGAGCGAGCCGACGGGCCTGGCATCGCTCCCGCTCACGCGCGACCCGCGGTCACGCCGCCCGTGGTGGCTGACAGCACCCGCGCGAACTCCAGCGCCTCCGCGACCGCGTCCCCACCCTCGGCTGCGGAGGAGACGCGCACCACGATGTCGTCGCTGGTCAGCGTCCCGGTGTAGCCGTGGTCAGCCTCGCAGGCAGGGTCGGCGCAGGCCGCCGGCTCCAGGTCCATACGGTGCACCGAGCCCCAGCCGATGGTCAGGCTGAGCTCGGCGGGCAGCGTCCCCACCATGTGCTTGGCGGGGTTGGCCACGAGGTGCTGCAGCACGACCGTGCGCACCATGTGCAGCGGGACGGTCTCCGTCGAGGCTGAGGCGTACGGCGTGGGTGAGGTCTCGTCGGGGCCGTGGTCGTCGGCGTGGGCCACCACCAACCGGGTGGGCGTCAACACCAGCACGGTCACGTGCCGACGCACCTCCTGGGAGTCGAAGGTGGTCTCCTGGTGCACCAGGTGGGTCAGGACGTCCTCCCCCGCCACGGCGGTGCCCACGACCTGCTGCACCAGCGCCGGGTAGTAGCCGGCCCTGTCGATGTCGGCCCGTACGGACGCGGGCACGGACGTGTGGGGTGCTGGGGGGCGGCGCCGGTTCATGGGGTCATCCTGGCATCACCGCGACGTCGCGCAGGACTGTCAACCACAAGACCCTCACAAACGCTGGACGCTCACAGCGCACGGCGGCTGCCGGTGTCGCGCCGGTCCGGCGGCCGCACCAGCCGGAGGGTCGCCCACAGCGGGGAGATGCTGTCCTGCCCGACCAGCACCGGGTCCAGGGCCAGCTCGGCCACCTCGGGCACGTCGTCAGCCAGCCGTGACACCCGAGCCAGCAGGTCCTCCAACCCGGCCACGTGCAGCGCCGGGGTCCCGCGGTACCCGAACAGCCGGGGTGCGGCCTTCACCGATCGCACGAGGTCGGCCACGTCGACGTCGGTCAGCGGCGGGATCCGGTGCGCCACGTCCCCGAGCAGGTCCACGGCGTCGCCTGCCAGCCCGAAGGAGACGATCGGCCCGAACAACGGGTCCTCCATCGTCTGGATCACCACCGGCACCCCCGGCGGCGCCATCGGCTGCACCACGTAGCCCGCGGCGACCGCGGGGTCGTCCACATCCACTGCCATCTGCCTCATCCGGTTGCGCAGCTCGATCTCACGGGTGACGCCGAGGCGCACCCCGCCGATGTCGCGCCTCTCCCGCAGCCGCTTGTCGGCGAACTTGACGGCCACCGGCCAGCCCAGCTCCTGGCCCGCCCGGACCGCCGCGTCCGCGTCGTCCGCGAGCCTGCTGGGCCAGAGCTCTATCCCGTAGCAGGCCAGCAGCTCTCGCGTCAGCCGGTCGTCCAGCACCTCCTCGCTCGGCTCGTCGCCTCGTTCGTCGCCGCGCTCGACGGCCCGGGCCTCGAGCACGCCGTCGACCAGGGCACGAGCGGCCGCGGGGTCGCAGCCGGGCGGGTCCACCGGCGTGCCTGGGTCTCGTCGCCGCCACTGGGAGTACCGGGTGGCGGATGCCAGCGCACGGACGGCGTCCTCCGGGGTGGGGAAGGCCGGGACGGTCGCAGTGCCGAGCATGCCCTCGTGGCTGACCTCCCGCAGCCCGACGAAGCAGGCGGCGCAGGTCTTTCCCGACGTGGCGACCACCTCGGCCAGCGAGCGCACGACATCGGCGTCGAGCACCGCCAGCAGCGGGATGAAGCTGGCCACCACCGTGTCGACCCCCGGGTCGGCGAAGACCTGCTCCAGAGCCGTCCTGAACGTCGCGGCCGTGGCCTCGGCATGCACCGTGACGGGATCAGCGCCGAGGTCCAGACCCCAGCTGCTGAGGGCGTCGGCGGTCAGCGAGGCCAGGGCGTCGGAGTTGGTGACCACGCCCACGCGCTGGCCGGCGGGCAGCGGCTGGTGCGCCAGAAGCTGTGCCACGTCGAACATCTGGTGGATGTTCTCGGTGCGGATGACCCCCGCCTGGCGCAGCATGGAGTCAAAGGCCTCACGCGGTGCCCGGGAGACGCGCACCGCGTGACCGGCCGGGACGCCGTGCATGCTGGTGCCCGACTTCACCACCACCACCGGCTTGGAACGCGACAGCCGCCGTGCCACCCGGGAGAACTTGCGCGGGTTGCCGAAGCTCTCCAGGTACAACCCCACCACGCGGGTGCGCGGGTCCTCTTCCCAGAACTGCAAGAGGTCGTTGCCGGACACGTCAGCCCGGTTGCCCGCCGAGACGAAGCTCGACACGCCCAGCCCACGACGGGCGGCCGAGCTGAGCACCGCCACGCCCAGGGCGCCGGACTGGCTGAACAGGCCCAGCGTGCCGGCGGGCGGCAGCTCGGGGGCCAGGGAGGAGTTCAGCCGGACGTCGGGGTCGGTGTTGATGAGGCCGAAGGAGTTCGGCCCGATGACGCGCATCCCGTCCGCGTGCGCGATCCGCACCAGCGTCCGCTGAAGCTCGAGGCCCTCGACCCCGGTCTCGGCGAACCCGCTGGAAACCACCACGAGGCCGCGGACCCCGGCCTGCGAGCACTGCCGCAGGACCTCGACCACCGTGCCGGCGGGCACGGCCACCACCGCGAGGTCCACCGTCTGCCCGATCGCGGCCACGTCCGGGTAGGCGGTCAAGCCGGCGATGGCGCCGCCTGCCGGGTTCACCGGGTAGATGGCACCGGAGAAGCCGCCGACCAGGAGGTTGGCGACGAGCGCGTTCCCGACGGAGCCCTCGGTGCTGCTGGCTCCGATGACGGCCACCGAGCGCGGGTTCAGCAGGGCGGTCAGACTGGCTGCCTCGGCCCGGTGCTCGCGGGCCGACATCACGCCCACCGACCGCTCCGTGGGGTCGATGTCGAAGCCCAGCGAGATGACCCCGTCCTCGAAGTGGTGGGTGACCTCGTAGCCGGCCTCGCGGAAGACCGAGACCATCTTGCGGTTCCGCGGCAGGACCTCCGCGACGAAACGGTGGATGCCACGCTCGCGCGCTGCCGCCGCGAGGTGCTCCAGCAGCACCGACCCGAGGCCGCGACCTTGGTCGGAGTCCGCGATGTTGAACGCGACCTCGGCCTTCGGGTCCTCGTTGATGCGGTCGTACCGGCCGATACCGACGATCCGGCCGGCTACCTCGGCGATGATGGCCACCCGGCTGTCGTGGTCCACGTGCGTGAAGCGGGTGAGGTCGCGGTCGGAGAGCCTCGGCATGGGCGCGAAGAAGCGCAGGTAGACCGACTCCTCGGACTGCGCCAGGTGGAAGCGCTGCAGCGCCTCGCCGTCGTCCGGACGGATGGGTCGGACGTGGGCGGTGCCGCCATCGCGCAGCACGACGTCGGCCGCCCAGTGCTGCGGGTACCGGACGCCGGCACCCGTCGGCTCAGCCATGGTTCAAGACTAGGGGGTGGCTGAGGACGTTCCCGGAGCGTCAGACCCGCCCTGCGGGTCCGACGTCAGGCCCGCCGCCCGTCGGGGCGGTTCCGCAAGGTACCCAGGGCCACGACGAAGGGGATCAGGACCGCGAACACGAAGACCCCCTCACCGCGGCCCAGCACGAGGTAAGCGGCGTACCCCAGGGA
>JAABUN010001422.1_pt1 | contig 52774 bp, 52 predicted proteins | sample 5559311 | NCBI WGS metagenome assembly JAABUN01 (sample SAMN10711877, study PRJNA513370) | rock metagenome | isolation source: Antarctica rocks | place: Antarctica: Victoria Land, Siegfried Peak sud
TCCGTGTCCTGCAGCGGATGCTCGCGCTCACCACCGCGATCTGGCACAACGACCACACCGGACAGCGCGTCCGACGCTCGCTACTCGCCTACGACCACTGATCAGGCTTGGAATCGATCATCTAGTGCCCCATGCCGTCCGGGCCCGGCTCGACCAGCTCGACCAGGACGCCGCCGGCGCTCTTGGGGTGGACGAAGTTGACCCGGCTGCCGGCCGTCCCGCCCTTGGGCTCGTCGTACAGCAGCCGCATCCCCTCGCCCCGCAGCGTCGCGCTGACCTCGTCCAGGTCATCGACGCGGTAGGCCATCTGCTGGATGCCGGGGCCGTTCGTGTCCAGAAACCGGCCGATGGTGGTGTCGGGCGAGAGCGGCTGCAGCAGCTGGATGTAGGAGCCCGAGTCGCCGACCTCCATCATCGCCTCGCGCACGCCCTGCTCGTCGTTGACCTCGGTGTGCACGCAGCGCATGCCGTAGGCCCGCTCGTAGAGCGCGATAGCGGCGTCGAGGTCGGCGACGGCGATGCCGACGTGGTCGATGCGGGTGATGGGCACGGGTGCTCTCCTCGGGACGGCTGCGGGTGCGCCGGTATCGTTGCAGCCCCGAACCCGATGCTGCCCGACCCAATGCCGGAGGTACGCCATGGCCGACCGCTCTGTCCTCGTTGCGGGGGCCCGTACGCCGATCGGCAAGCTGTCGGGGGCGCTCAAGGACTTGAACGCCCAGCAGCTCGGCGGCATCGCCATCGGCGCGGCGCTCGAGCGCGCCGGTGTGCGCGGCGAGCAGGTCGACTACGTGATCATGGGCCAGGTGCTGCAGGCCGGTCAGGGTCAGATCACCGCGCGGCAGGCGGCCGTCGAGGGCGGCATCCCGATGGACGTCCCGGCGATCACCATCAACAAGGTGTGCCTGTCCGGGCTCGACGCGATCGCGCTGGCCGACCAGCTCATCCGCGCGGGTGAGTTCGACGTCGTCGTCGCGGGCGGCATGGAGTCGATGACGCACGCGCCCTACCTGCTGCCCAAGGCCCGCCAGGGTTACCGGTACGGCAACGCCGAGCTGGTCGACGCCACCTACCACGACGGGCTGTTCGACGCCTTTGACCACATCCCGATGGGCGAGTCGACCGAGCAGCACAACGCCGGCTACGACATGACCCGCGAGCAGCAGGACGAGTTCGCCGCCCGCAGCCACGAGCTGGCCGCCGCCGCTATGAAGGACGGCCGCTTCGCTGACGAGATCGTCTCGGTCGCGGTGCCGCAGCGCAAGGGCGACCCGGTCATGGTGACCGAAGACGAGGGCGTGCGGCCGGGCACCACCGCCGAGACGCTCGCGAAGCTCAAGGCCGCTTTCGCCGTCGACGGCACGATCAGCGCGGGGAACGCCTCGCAGATCTCCGACGGCGCCTGCGCTGTCGTGGTCATGAGCCGCAAGAAGGCCGACGAGCTGGGCGTGCCGGTGCTGGCCGAGATCGGCGCGCACGGCGTCGTCGCCGGGCCGGACAACAGCCTTCAGGTGCAGCCCGCCAACGCCGCCAAAAAGGCGCTGGACCGCGAGGGGCTGACGCCGGACGACGTCGACGTGTTCGAGCTGAACGAGGCCTTCGCCGCCGTGGGGATCGCCGCGACAAAGGCGCTGGGCGTCGACCCGGCCAAGGTGAACCCGAACGGGGGCGCGATCGCGCTCGGCCACCCGATCGGCGCCAGCGGAGCGCGTCTGGTGCTGACCCTCGCGCACGAGCTGAAGCGGCGCGGCGGCGGCACCGGCGTCGCGGCGCTGTGCGGCGGCGGCGGCCAGGGCGACGCGCTGGTGCTGCACGTGCCCGCGTGAGCACCTTGCGTCCGGCGTGACGACGACGCGCGCCCGCCGCACGCTCGACGTCCCGGCGCTGGTCGAGCAGGCAAGCGGCGGCGAACCCGCGCACCGGGCGCGGGCGGTCGCCCGGCTGATCAGCCTGGTCGAGGACGCGAGCCCGGCGCTGCGCGAGGTGATGGAGCTGCTGACGCCGCTCGCCGGCAACGCGCGGGTCGTCGGGCTCACGGGGTCGCCGGGCGTCGGCAAGTCGACGTCGACCAACGCGCTCGTCGCGTCGTATCGGCGGCTTGGGCTCAGCGTCGGGGTGCTGGCCGTCGACCCGTCGTCACCGTTCTCCGGCGGCGCGTTGCTCGGCGACCGCGTACGGATGCAGGACCATGCGACCGACGACGGCGTGTTCATCCGTTCGATGGCCTCGCGCGGGCACCTCGGGGGTCTGTCGTGGGCGACGCCGCAGGCGGTGCGGGTGCTGTCGGCGGCCGGCTGCGACGTGGTGCTCGTCGAGACCGTCGGGGTCGGCCAGGCCGAGGTGGAGGTGGCCTCGCTCGCCGACACGACCTTGGTGCTGCTCGCGCCGGGCATGGGCGACGGCATCCAGGCCGCGAAGGCCGGCATCCTCGAGGTGGCCGATCTGTTCGTCGTGAACAAGGCCGACCGCGACGGCGCCGACACGGTGGTGCGCGACCTGCGGTACATGCTCTCCCTCGGTGACCGGCGCACCGACGACGGCTGGCGGGTGCCGATCCTGAAGACCGTCGCCTCCCGCGGCGAGGGCGCCGGCGAGGTGGTGGAGACGATCGAGAAGCACGGCGCGTGGCTCGCCGCGACCGGCCGGCTCGACACGCGCCGCATCTCCCGCGCGGCCGACGAGGTGGAGGCCATCGCCCTGACCACTCTGCGGGCCCGCCTCGGTGACGTGCACGGCCACGCCGCGCTCGAGGGGCTGGCCGCCCGGGTGGTCGCCGGCCAGCTCGACCCCTACACGGCAGCCGACGAGCTGGTCGCGGCGGTCACGGGCTGACGGCAAGCCCTCCGGCGGGAACTTTCGGGGGGCGGCCTGATAGCGCCTCAGCGGCAGCGACACCTCGATGATCTCGCGTCGGCCGTCGTCACGAGGTTCCCTTTTGGCGGATGCCAGTGGACAAGGTGTTTGCCGGCGCTTGCGCCGCCTGGCCACCGACGGCGAGCAAAAAGGCATCCAGCGGCACGCTCCCGACTCCGGCGGGTCCACGCTCGGCCGGCACTGTCGGCGCGCCCGGCGCCACGAGGTAGGCGCCGCCAGCGAAGCGCGGGTACGCCGCGACCAGCGCCAGCAGCCCAGCCCGCGAGTGGCTGGGCGAGGAGTCGATCTCGAACGCCAGCGGCCGGCGCGGGTCGTCCAGGACAAGGTCGACCTCGTGCTTGCGGTCGCGCCAGTGGTAGAGCCGCTGACCGGTGTGCTGGGCCAGCCCGTGCAGCGCGGCGGCCGCCGCGTTCTCGAGCAGCAGCCCCATCTCGGCAGGATCGTCCAGCGGGGCCAGGCCGCGTTGCAGAGCGGCGTTGCGCACGGCACCGTCGACGAAGAAGACCTTGCGACCCCGGCGCTGCACGCTCTGCTCGTTGCCCGAATAGTTCGGTAGCTGAAAGACCAGGAACGCCTGTTCGAGATAGCCCAGGTAGCGGTCGATCGTCGGCTGGGACAGCCCCAGCTCGCCGGCAGCCTTGGACGGCGAGAACACGCCGGTCACCTGGGCGGCCAGGACGTAGAGAAGCCGTTCCAGCGCCATCGGGCTGTCGACGCCGTAGGACTGCGGTATGTCCTTGTATACCGCGCGCTCCCCCGCATCGGCCCGCAGCGTCTGCTGCGACTCCAGCAGGCGATTTGCGTCGTCGGCCTGATCACTACCGCCCTGCTCGACGCGCAGCAGCTCGGGGAAGCCGCCGACCACGAGGAGGCGGCGACGCAGTCCAGCGATCGAGTCGGGCTCGGGCAACCGGGCCGGCAGCGCGGCCAGCGTGGCGTCCAGCGTGGGCAGCACCGGTAGATCAGGGCGCACCTGCAGCAGGTCGAGGAACTCCGAGAAGGAGTACGGCGACAGGTAGTGCTCGGTCCAGCGGCCGACGCCGCTCTCCAGCCGGCGACCGCGCAGCGCCGCCGTTGCGCTGGACGTGCCGAGCACCTGCACCGGCCACCGCTCGTCGTAGAAGGCCCTGAGCCACAGGTCCCAGTCCGGGGCATAGACCAGCTCGTCCAGGAACAGGTGGACCACCTCATCCGCGCCGCACAGGTCAAGCACCAGCGTGACCAGGTCACCGAGCGGCTGTCGGAGCAGCACAGGGTGATCTAGTCGCAGCCACCAGAGCTGCTCGGGCGCGAGTCCGGCTTCGAGCAGGTGTCGCACGGTCTGGTACATCGCGGTGGTCTTGCCGACCCGGCGGGCGCCCAGCACCAGGGAGTAGCGGCGCGGCTCGGACCGCTGCACCCGGTGCCACAGCTCCTGGGCCAGCGGTCGCTCGACAGGCGGGGCCAGAGCCGCCGGCACCTGCCCGTTGCGGTGCCAGGGGTTCTGCTCGGCAAGGATGCGGGTCAGCTCAGCGCTCTGGCTGGACGCAGAAGCCAACCCGATCACCTCGGATGTGGACTAAGCATACATTAGCATTCACGCTGTGAGGCTTCGACAATACATAGGCAACACGCAGCCGCGACTCGGTGGGCTAGGCCGCACGTCACCGATCGACGAGTCCTTCCGGTGCCCGGCCGGGTCCGTTGGCCCCCCGCATCGCCAACCGGTCGGCCGTCACCGGCTGGCCGCGGAACGGCGCTGCCCACCGGCGCGTTGAGGCGGGTCCGACACGACGCAGGGGGGCGCGATGACGGACGAGGTCGACCGCGAGCTGGAGCGGCAGGTCGAGGTGCTGGTCGGGTTGGGAGTGCCTGAGCTGGCGGGGCTGGGCACGGGTGAGCTGGAGTCAGCGGTCGAGGCGCTGCGCGGACCGCTGCGTAAGAGCGCCGCAGGACAGGCGGCGCCGTCGCGCGTGCCTTTCGTCCTCGTCGTGGCCGGTGAGCCGGACGGTCAGATGCGCCTCGCCGAGCGGCTGGTGCCGTCGCTGCGCCTCACTGGCAGCGGTCGCGAGGGCGTCCTCGACCGCAACCACGGCGAGGCCGGGCTCGCGCCGTACCAGCCCATCGAGCAGATCGGCGCCGCACCCGACCGGATCTACGCGCTGGTCGACGTCGAGCGCGGCGAGCAGTTCTGCGGGGTGCGCCCGCAGGAGGCGCTGCCACAGATCCTCGACGCCGGCCGCACGCCACTGACGATCCTGGAGGGCATCGTCCTGGTGCTCACCCACCCGCAGGTTCTGGAAAAGAACCGCTGCTTCATGCTCTCGGGGTCGCGGCGCGGCGACAAGCGCGTGCCCGCCCTGTGGATCTCTGGGCGCGCGCCCAAGCTCGGCTGGTGCTGGGACGGCAACCCGCACAGCTGGCTCGGCGTCGCCAGCACGGCTTCCCGGGTGGGCGTTGCGGCTGTTGTCGGCTGATCGCCCCGGGGTGCGGCGCGCCGGACAAGTGACACCCTGAAGGCATGCCCGCGACGCTGACGAGCCCGCTCGGACCGGACCAGCGCGCGACCGCGTTGCGGGAGATGGGCACTCGCTCCTTCGACGTTCTGGTCATCGGCGGCGGGGTCACCGGGGCCGGCGCGGCGTTGGACGCCGCCACCCGTGGGCTCTCGGTGGCGCTGGTCGAGGCGCGCGACTACGCCGCCGGCACGTCGAGCCGCTCCAGCAAGCTGCTGCACGGCGGGCTGCGCTACCTCGAACAGCTGAACTTCGCCCTGGTGCGCGAGGCGCTGCGCGAGCGGGCGCTGCTGCTCGACCGCCTCTGCCCGCACCTGACCCGTTCCGTGCCGTTCCTGTTCCCGCTCACCCACCGGGTGTGGGAGCGCGCCTACGTCGGCGCCGGCATCGCGATGTACGACTCGCTTGGCGGCCGCGGCCGGCGCATCCGCCGCCACCGGCACCTGAGCCGCCGGGCGGCCATGGACGCCATGCCGGCGCTCAAGGACGACGCCCTGATCGGCGCGATCTCCTATGACGACGGGCAGGTCGACGACGCCCGGCACACGCTGTTCGTCGCCCGCACCGCCGTGCACTACGGCGCGGTGGCAGCGACCAGCGCCCGCGTCACCCGGCTGCTGATCGAGGGCGACGCCGTCGTCGGCGCGGTGGCGCAGGACCTCGAAGGCGGCGACGAGGTGCACGTGCGCGCCCGCCACGTCGTCAACGCCGCAGGCGTGTTCACCGACGCGCTGCAGGACATGGCGCCGCAGGTCGACGGGCTGCGCGTCACCGCGTCCAAGGGCATCCACCTCGTCGTGCCGCGCGACCGCATCGACTCGACGACCGGGCTGATCAGCCGCACCCCGACCAGCGTGCTGTTCGTCATCCCCTGGAAGGACACGCACTGGCTCGTCGGCACGACCGACACCGCCTGGGACCTCGACCTGTCGCACCCGGCGGCCAGCAGCAGCGACATCGACTACCTGCTCGAGCAGGCCAACCGGGTGCTCGAGCGAGCGCTGACGCACGACGACGTCGTCGGCGTCTACGCCGGGCTGCGCCCGCTGCTGTCGGGGGAGTCCGACGCGACGAGTAAGCTTTCGCGCGAGCACGCGGTCACGACACCTGTGCCGGGCATGACGATCGTCGCCGGCGGCAAGTACACGACCTACCGGGTGATGGCGCGCGACGCCGTCGACGCCGCGGTCGCCGGCTGGGACGAGTCGGTGCCGGCCTCATGCACTCAGGACGTCCCGCTGCTCGGCGCCGACGGCTGGATCGCCCGGTGGAACAGCCGGGAGCGGCTGGCCGAGACGACGGGCCTGACCGTCGAGCGGGTCGAGGGGCTGCTGGGGCGTTACGGCTCGCTGGTGGAGGAGGTGCTGGCGCTCTCGGACGGCCGCCCCGACCTCGGCGAGCCGCTCGCCGGTGCGCCCGACTACCTGCGCGCCGAGGTGGTCTATGCGGCGGCGGCCGAGGGCGCGCTGCACGTCGACGACGTGCTGACCCGGCGCACGCACATCTCGATCGAGACGCCGGACCGCGGGCTCGACAGCGTCCAAGAGGTCGCCGAGCTGATGGCGGGCGTGCTGGGCTGGAACGACGAGGACACCGCCCGCGAGGTCGAGCACTACCGGGCGCGGGTGGCGGCCGAGCGCGAGTCGCAGACCAAGTCCGACGACCGCACCGCCGACGCCGCTCGCCTCGGCGCCCCCGACGTGCGGGCCGGCGCGTCGACCAGCCTGGTGGGCTGAGCGGGCGCCTGTCTCGCGAAGGTGATGACCTGCGCGTGCCTCAGCTCCGCCTCCATCCCGACGATCAACCGCTTGTTGGGGTCCCCGTCGGCGTGTCGCCCCCGACAAGCGGTTGATCGTTCGTGCGGGTCGTGGGGCGACTGGTCGGTCCCGACGATCAACCGGTTGTTGGGGTCCCCGGCGGCGTGTCGCCCCCGAGAAGAGGTTGATCGTTCGTGCGGGTCGTGGGGCGACTGGTCGGTCCCGACGATCAACCGGTTGTTGGGGTCCCCGGCGGCGTGTCGCCGCCCCGAGAAGAGGTTGATCGTTTCGGCTGGCGGCTGGCGGCTGGCGGCTGGCGGCTGGCGGCTGGCGGCTGGCGGCTGGCCGCTGACTAGGCAGGCCTCGGTCGGCCCTGCTCGTCCAGTCCGCGGGCGGCCCAGTAGGCGTCGACCATCGCGCGCAGCCGCTGCGGCGTCAGCGTCGTCTCTCGCCCGGAGGCCAACTCGAGCGACTCGGTGAGCAGCCGCTCGGGCAACCAGTCGTCAGCCGGCTGCCAGCCCTCCCGGAGGTTGAAGGCCCGCTTGGACAGCACGATGTGCTGGGCGGTCGCGCGCAGCTCGGCCTCATCGACGTCCCAGCCGGTGACGGTCGACAGCAGCGCAGCCCACTCGGCGAACGGCTCGTCGAACACCCCGCGCAGGAACTTGCAGAGGATCAGCGAGTCCATGACGGCGCTGCGGTCCTCGGCCTCGATGGCGCCGGCCACCTGCGCCGCTCCGCCGTTCATCCGGTCGGACTCGCCCGACAGGTCTGTCTCGTAGGCGCCCGAGCGGTTGTGGTCGGCGCCGCGGGCGTTGACGGCAAGCCCGAGCGCCATCGCGTGCATGGTGCGAGGTTCGTAGCCGGGCAGCTCGAGTCCCTTGACGTGCGGCGCGAAGGCCTGCGACCCCTGCCCGACCACGGCCGAAGCGGCGCGGGACCCGAGCGCCAACAGCGGCCCGAGACCGTTGCCTGCGCCGATCTCGTCGAGCGCCCGGAGCAGTGCGGCGGGGTCGCCGAAGCGCAGCCACGGCGCGTCGATCAGGCCGCGCTCGGCGCACTCCATCGCCCAGGCGATCGTGCCGCCGGCCGAGATGGTGTCGATGCCCAGCTCGTCGCAGCGTTCGGTGGCCGCGAGCACCGCGCCTGCGTCGCCGACCCCGCACATCGCGCCGAGCGCGCTGACGCTCTGGTACTCCATCCGCACGCCGGCGCCCGTGCCGCGCCGGTAGATGTGCGCGCAACCGATGGTGCACGAGGCGCACGAGCTCTTGGTGACCGTGCGCGCCTGCTCCAGCTCGCCCGGCGCGAGCTGCGCGGCGTGCTCGAAGGTCGCAGCCTGAAAGTTGCGCGTAGGCAGGGTGTTCAGCGCGTTGAAGCTGAGCACGTTGGCGAGTGTGCCGATCTCGCGGTACTTCTGCGTCGCCCGACCGAGGGAGCGGGTGCGCAGGTCGCGGGCGGCGGTGAGCACGCCCTCGGGGTGCGCGACGGCGACGCGTGCGCTGCCCCGCACGGCGAGCGCCTTGACGTTCTTGGCGCCCAGCACCGCGCCGAGCCCGCCGCGCCCGGCGTGCCGACCGTCGTGCGAGATCGTCGCGTACCGGACCCCGCGCTCGCCGGCGCTGCCGATCGAGGCGACCTGCCAGGTGCGGCCGAGCTGCTCTCTCACCAGCGCCTCGGCATCGGCGGCGGGCCGGCCCCAGAGCGGTTGGGCGTCCACGGTCCGGACCTCGCCCTCGTCGACCGTCACCGTGCACGGCCGCGCTGCGGCGCCGTGCAGCACGATGGCGTCGAAGCCGGTGCGCTTGCCGGCGAGCGCGAACTGGCTGCTCGCGAGCGCGTCGGTGAGCATGCCGGTGAGCGGCGACTTCGCGACGACGGCAAACTTCGCGCTTGTCGTCAGCGGCGTGCCGACGAGCGGTGAGAAGACAAAGGCGATCGGTGCTTCGGGCGCGAGCGGGTCGGCACCCGGCGGGGCGAGCTCGGTCAGCAGCCAGCTGCCCAGGCCCGCGCCGCCGAGGTGCCGGCGCAGCACCTGCTCGGGCAGCGCGACGACCCGGCTCGAGCCGTCCGTGACGTCGATGACGAGCGCGCGACCGAAGTATCCGCCTCGCCAGGTGTTCTCAGCCACCGGCGTCGGCCGACAGAAAGCTCACCTCGTCGCCTTCGGCCAGCGGCGTGTCGGGGTCGCGCACCACGGCGTCGCCGCCGATGGCGGCGAGCAGGTGCCGGTCGAGCGCGAGCCCGACGGCGACTGCCGCCGCACCGAGCGTCGCGGCGTGAACGGTCATGTGTGGCGTGTCCGTGGTCGTGGGTCGGGCCAGGGCGCCGGTGCGGTGGACGACGACCCGCGGTGCGGGCAGCGCCCGCAGCTCGGCGTAGGTCGCCGGGTCGTTCATGCCGCGCAGTCCGGTGGGCTGCCGTAAGGCTGCGTGATCGAGCCGGACGACCGCGGCGTCCTGCTGTAGCAGCGCCACGCGTCCCTGACCCTCCTCGAGCAGCACCTCGGCATGCTTGCCGAGGTGCGTGCGGTAGGCGGCGCCGAGCGGCTGGTCGAAGCCGTCGACCTGCGGCAGGGCGATGTCGGCGGCGCCGAGCTGCCTGACGATCCGCCGGACGAGCGAGGGCGTGAGCAGCGGCATGTCGGTGGCACAGACGAAGGCCGCGTCGACCTGGTCCCCAAGAAACGTGAGGCCGACGGCGATGCCGGCGAGCGGTCCGCGGCCGGGGCGCGCGTCGTGCACCACGTCAACGGCCGCCGGCAGCGGCGGCAGCTCCTGATCCGCGGCGGCGACGACCACGACCGGACCGTCGACACCGCGCTGCACCAGCCCGACGACGCGGCGCAGCAGCGTGGAGCCGTGCCACTCCAGCAGCGCTTTGCTCGTTCCCATGCGCGACGAGCGCCCGCCGGCGAGCACGACGCCACCAGCAATCATGTCGGCAGTCCAGGCGCTTTTATGTGCACCGAGCCAGTCTGCCCGCTTGCGGGGGCAAGGACGGGCGGTCCCGCGTCTCGGCGTCCGGTCGAGCCGGCTATCCCGGCGCGGTGACGCACGGCACACTGGGCATCACACCGGTGCGCCGGTCAGCTGAGCGGAGAGGACCGCCTCATGACGGAAGCGCTCGAACGCACCGCAGCGCTCGACGCCGAATCTCGACACGGCTGCGTGATGCCCGAGATGGCGGCCCACCTGCGCGCAGCCCTCTCGCCCGACCGCGTGCTCACCGACCACACGCGGCTGCGCACCTATGAGTGCGACGGCCTCGCCGGCTACCGCGTCGTGCCCGCGCTGGTCGCGCTGCCCGAGACGACCGAGGAGGTCGCCGTCGTCGTCGCGGCGTGCGCCGAGGCGCGCGTCCCCTACGTCGCCCGGGGCGCCGGTACAGGCCTGTCCGGCGGGGCGCTGCCCGTCGCCGACGGGGTCGTCGTCAGTCTGGCCCGGATGCGGCGGGTGCTCGACATCGATCTGGCGAACCAGCGGATGACCGTCGAGCCCGGTGTCACGAACGCCGAGATCAGCCGCGCCGTCGCGCGGCACGCGCTCTACTTCGCTCCCGACCCGTCGAGCCAGACGGTGTGCACGATCGGCGGCAACATCGCCGAGAACTCCGGCGGCGCGCACTGCCTGAAGTACGGCTTCACGACGAACCACGTGCTGGCCATGACGCTGGTGCTGCCGGACGCCTCGATCGTCACCGTCGGGGGAGCGGGCCTCGAGCAGGTCGGTCCAGACCTGCGCGGCGCCGTCATCGGCTCCGAGGGCACCCTGGCCATCGCGACGTCGATCACCGTGCGGCTGCTGCGCACGCCCGAGACGATCCGCACGCTGGTGGCTGACTTCCCGAGCGCCGAGGCGGCGGGCGACGCGGTCAGCGGCATCATCGCCGCCGGCATCGTGCCGGCCGCGGTCGAGATGCTCGATGCGCTCGCGATCGAGGCGTGCGAGGCGGCGGTCGATGCCGGCTACTCCCTCGACACGGCGGCGGCGCTGGTCGTCGAGCTCGACGGGCCGCAGGCCGAGTGCGCCGACGCGTTCGACGCGGTGCAGCTGATCTGCCGCGACGCGGGCACGACGCACGTGCGCATCGCCGTCGATCCTGACGAGCGACTGCGCATCTGGAAGGGACGCAAGGCCGCCTTCGCCGCGATGGGCCGCATCAGCCCCGACTACTTCGTGCAGGACGGCGTCATCCCCCGCACCCGGCTCGGTGAGGCGCTCGCCCGGATTCGGGAGATGGCGCAGGAGTCGGGCCTGTGCGTCGCGAACGTCTTCCACGCCGGTGACGGCAACCTGCACCCGATCGTGCTGTACGACAGCGCGGTGCCCGGCGAGCACGAGCGCGGCGAGCGCTTGTCCGGCGCCATCGCCGAGCTGTGCGTCGAGATGGGCGGATCCCTCACCGGAGAGCACGGCGTCGGCACCGACAAGGCCTGTTCCATGCCGAAGATGTTCACCAGCGACGACCTCGCGGTGATGAAGCGGCTGCGCTCGGCGTTCGACCCGGACGGCATCAGCAACCCCGGCAAGGTCTTTCCCACGCCGCGGCTGTGCGGCGAGCGCCCCGGCCCGTACGCGCCGCACCCGCTCGAGGCCAGCGGTCAGATCGAGCGGCTGTGACAACGGCAGCTGACACCTGCGCGGCGGCGGCGCTGCTCCGCGCCACCAGCGGCTCGGTGCTCGTCCGGGGCGGCGGCACCGCGATGGAGTGGGCCGGCCGGGTGAAGACGCCCGACCTCGTGCTCGACACCAGCACGATGACTGGTCTGCTCACGCACAACCCCGCCGATCTCACCGCGTCGGTGCGCGCCGGTACGCGGCTCGACGACCTGCAGCAGGAGCTCGCCCGGGATGGCCAGTGGCTCGCGTTCGACCCGCCCGCGGCCGGTCTCGGCGCGACCGTCGGCGGGCTGCTCGCGGCCGGCGACTCGGGTCCGGCCCGGCTGCGCTACGGCGCGCTGCGCGACCTGGTCATCGGCGTCACGCTGGTGCTCGCGGACGGGACGGTCGGCCGCTCCGGCGGCCACGTCATCAAGAACGTCGCCGGCTACGACCTGGCGAAGCTCGCGTACGGCTCGCTCGGCTCGCTCGCGGTGATCACCGAGGTGGTCGTGCGGCTGCACCCGCTGCCGGCGACGACGAGCACGCTCAGCGCCCCGTGCAGCGCCCGCGCGGCGCAGGAGGTCACGCTCGCGCTGCTGGCGAGCCCGCTCGAGCCGGCGGCCCTCGAGTGGTGCGACGAGCAGATGCTGGTGCGGCTCGAGGGCACCGAGGTCGCGGTGGGAGCGGCTGCCGACGGCGTGCGCGCGCTGCTAGCCGACCACGGCCTGCCCCCGGAGCGGCTCGACGGCCCGGCGGCCGACGGCGCCTGGCGGCAGCAGCGCGCCGCAGTGCTGGGCTCGGCGGACGAGACGGTGCTGCGCGTCGCCGCCCGTCCCGGCGACCTGCACGAGCTGCTCACCACGGCTACCGCGGCAGCCCGGCTGTACGGCGTCACCGTGCACGCGGCGTCCAGCACCGGGCTGGGCCTGACCACGCTGCGCCTTGCCGGGCCCGAGGACGCGCTGTCCGGCGTTGCCTCGACCGTCGAGGCGGTGCGCGCCGTGGCCTCTCGGCTCGGCGGCAGCGCCTTGCTGCGCCGGCGGCCGACCGGGCTCGACGCGCTCGTCGACCCGCTCGGCCCACCACCATCGACGCTGGCGCTGCTGCGCCGCATCAAGGACGCCTTTGACCCTGACGGGCGCCTCGCCCCCGGCCGCTTCCACCCCTGGTACTGAGACCCCGGTACTCCCAGTACAGCAACCCGCAGGAGCCCTCATGACGCACCCGCCGTCCGGCCCGCTCACCGCCGGCACGCACGTCGCCGACACCTCCGCCAGCGTCTTCGACGCGCTGCGGCCACCGAGCGAGGAGCTGATCGACGACTGCGTGCACTGCGGCTTCTGCCTGCCCGCCTGCCCGACCTACCTGCTGGAGGGCAACGAGACCAACTCGCCGCGCGGCCGGATCTACCTGATGAAGATGGGCGCGGCCGGTGAGGTGGCGATGGACGACGAGTTCGTCGGCAACATGGATGCCTGCCTCGGCTGCATGGCGTGCGTGACCGCGTGCCCGTCCGGCGTCAAGTACGACGAGCTCATCGAGGCGGTCCGGCCGCAGATCGAGCGCCACTGGGAGCGCACCCGCGCCGACCGGCTGCTACGAGCCCTGATCTTCGGCGTCTTCCCCTACCCGGCGCGGCTGCGGGTGGCGGCCGTGCTCGGCGCGCTCTACCAGCGCGCCGGCGGCAGCGCCCTGCTCGCGCGCAGCGGTGTGCTCGACCGGCTGCCGCCGCGGCTGCGGACCCTCGAGGCGCTGCTGCCCGACGTCACGCTGCGGCAGGTGCTCTCGCGTCCGGCAGCGTTCACGCCTGCGGTCAAGCCGGTACGCCGGCGGGTCGGGCTGCTCACCGGCTGCGTGCAGCGGGTGATGTTCAGCGAGGTCAACGCCGCCACGACGCGGGTGCTGGCCGCCGAGGGGTGTGAGGTTCTCGCTCCCGCCGGGCAGCAGTGCTGCGGCGCGCTGTCCGGGCACGCCGGCCGCGAGCCGGAGGCGCAGGCCCGGGCCCGCCGCCTGATCGACGTCTTCGAGGTGGCGGACGTCGACACCGTCGCGGTCAACGTCGCCGGCTGCGGCTCGGCGCTGAAGGAGTACGGCCGGCTGCTGCGCGACGACCCGGCCTACGCCGAGCGGGCGTCGGCCTTCTCGGCGCGGGTGCGTGACGTGAGCGAGCTGCTCGACGAGCTCGGCCCGGTCGCGCCGCGCCACCCGATCCAGGCCCGCGTCGCCTACCACGACGCCTGCCACCTCGCCCACGCCCAGGGCGTGCGCGCGCAGCCGCGAGCGATGCTGCGGACGATCCCCGGCCTGACCGTCACCGACATCGAGGAGGCCGACGTCTGCTGCGGCTCGGCCGGCATCTACAACCTCGTGCAGCCCGAGCCGGCCGAGCGTCTCGGCCGGCGCAAGGCCGAGCACGTCGCGGCGACGGACCCGGACGCCGTCGTCACCGCGAACGCCGGCTGCCTGCTGCAGATCCGCCGCTACCTCGAGCGCGACGTGCCCGTGCTGCACCCGGTGCAGCTGCTCGACGCCTCGCTGCGAGGCGTCGACCTGCTCCCTGGGCGAGCGGGCCGCTGACTCATCGCTCGCCCAGCCTGATTGCCGCCGGCTGCGCGAGACTGTGCGCATGACCGTGACCGCGCCGCGCCCCCGCACCGTCGCCCCACCCGAGGCGCGCGGGCCGCTGAGCGACGCGGTGCTGCAGCGCCTTTCCGGAGGTGAGGCTCCGTTCCCGGCGGCGGGCGACGCCGACCCGTGGGGCGATGACCTTCAGCTGGCGCTGTACCTCTCCTACGAGCTGCACTACCGGGGCGACTCCGACCTGGAATGGGACCCGGCGCTGCTCGGCCTCCGCCGCGAGATGGAGCGCGGCTTCCTCTCCGCGGTGCGCTGCGAGCTCGACGGCGGCGACGACGTCGAGGCCGCCCTCGCCCCGCTGCTGCTCGAACCGGTGCACGGCACCGGCCCGTCGTGGCACCTGGCGCGCCGCGGCACCCGCGAGCAGCTGCGCGAGTACACCGCCCACCGCTCGCTGTACCACCTCAAGGAGGCCGACCCGCAAGCCTTTGTCGTCGGGCGGCTCGAGGGACAGGCCAAGGCCGCGCTCGTCACCGTGCAGCACGACGAGTACGGCGCCGGCCGGGCCGAGCGGATGCACGCGACGCTGTTCGCCGCCGCCATGCGCGAGCTCGACCTCGACGACGGCTACGGCGCCTACCTCGACGCGGCGCCGGCCGTCACGCTGGCGCCGGTCAACCTCATGTCACTGTTCGGCCTGCACCGGGCGCTGCGCGGAGCCGCCTACGGCCAGTTCGTGCTCATCGAGGTGACGAGCCCGCCCGGCTCGCGCCGGCTGTCTCGAGCCTTCGCCCGGCTGTCGGACGGCACGGCCGGGCAGCGCTTCTACGACGAGCACATCGAGGCCGACGCCGTGCACGAGCAGCTGTTGCGGGCCGGGCTGGCCGACCTGCTGGCGCGCGAGCCGCAGCTGGCCGCCGACGTCGTGCTCGGTCTGCAGGCCGGCTCGCTGCTCGAGGAGCGCTTCGGCGCGCACCTGCTGTCGGCCTGGGGGGAGGGGCGCACCTCGCTGTGCCGGCCGCTCGACGCGGACGCCACCCGCTGAGAGAGCAGCGGCGCGCTGGCCAGACCCTCGCAGGCCGTTCCCGGACCGTCCCGGTTCAGCCACGCCAGCCGGCCCGGCCCGACGGGTCAGGCCTTCGCCTTGCTGCTGAGCGCCGTCACCGCCGTGCCCTGCGCCGGTGTCTGGCCCTTGACCTTCTTGTTCTTGTCCGCCTTGGGCTTCTTGGCCTGCCGGCCGCCCTTGTCCTTGCTCATGGCGCCCCCTGGGCTGGCGGGGCGAGCCGGCGGCGCCGGTTCGTGCCCCGAGTGGTGACCGGCGCGAGCCGTGGTCCCCTGCCGCTCGATGATCGAGCGGCACATCAGTGTCGCACGTCACTTCATGGGCCCGCGCAGCTGCGACGTCCAGCACGGCCACGGCTGCGGGGCACCATGGCGGCATGTCGGACCGCCCGAGAACCCCCGACGCGGGGCGGCGCGACGGCGCTCTGCTCGACGGCGAGCCGCCCGCCGGTCCGTGGCGCACGGTGCCGGTCACCGAGCTTGCCGAGCAAATTCTCGCCGGCACGGATCACCCGGGCAGGCCACTTCTGGTCGCCGTCGACGGCCGCGGCGGCAGCGGCAAGTCGACGTTCTCGGCGTCGTTGCGTGCGGCGGTGCTCGGCGCCGAAGTCGTCGCGACCGACGACGTCGCCTGGCACCACAGCGCCTTTGACTGGGCAGACCTGCTGGCCGAGCGCGTCCTCGAGCCCGTGCGCGCCGGCCGGGCGGTGCGCTGGCAGCCGCAGGCCTGGCGCGAGCGCGGCCGGGCCGGCGCCATCGAGGTGCCCGCCGGGTGCGAGCTCGTCCTTGTCGAGGGCACCGGCGCCGGCCGCCGCCGGCTGTCCGGGCTGCTCGACGCGGTGGTGTGGGTGCAGAGCGACGCGCACGAGGCCGAGCGGCTCGGCATCGCCCGCGACATCGCCGCTGGGGTGAACGGCGACGCCGCGGCGGCCACCGCCTTCTGGTACGGGTGGATGGCCGAGGAGCGGCCGTTCCTCGCCGAAGATCGGCCGTGGGAGCGGGCAGCGGTGGTCGTGGCAGGCACCGGCCTCGCGGCTCCGGGCGGCGAGGCGGTGACGATCGCGGCAGCCCCTCATGGCTCGCGCAGTGCCGCCAGGTAGCGCTCGGTCATCCGGTCCTGAGCCAGCCGGGTCAGCGGCGCACCCAGCCGCGAGTACCAGCGCGCGGGCCGCGAGAAGGCGACGATCTCGAGCCGTACCTCGCCGCCCGGACGGCGGCGCACCGTGAAGGACTCCTCGCCTCGCTCAGGGTGGCCCGGCAGGGTGCCGTAGGCGAAGCCGCGGGCGTCCGGCTCGTCGACGATGCCCACGACCTGCGCCGGGGCGCCGAGCCGGAACGCTCCGACGCCGATCCGCAGCCGCACGACGTCGCCGAGCGCGAGCGACCGGTCGGCGGCCTGGACGTCGATGCCCGACCGGCGTTGCACCTGCCAGTCGAGCACCGCCGCGCTCGTGCGCTCGAAGACGGCGTCACCGGAGCCGAGCACGGTGCTGCGTCGCAGGTGGCGATAGCCGGGGGGCAGCGTCCCCGCCGTCGCCCCCACCTCGGGGTAAGTCAGGCTCAACGCGCGTCGGGCTCCGACACCCGGTCGCGGTGGCTGGTGTCGCACCACGGCTGGCGCCGGGAGCGCCGGCAGGTGCACAGGGCGACGACCGGACGGTCCGAGCGCACGAGCGTCCCGTCGGGCAGCTGCACCTCGACCGGTCCCTCGACGAGCATCGGACCGCCGGGCACCGGGGTCACACGGCGGACGTCGGTCATGGCCCCAGTCTGCCGGGCGCGACGCTCGACCGCCGCACGTCGCCTGACTGCTGTGGACGACGACGACCGAAGCATCCCAGCGGTGGGAGACTGCCGCCATGACAGTGACGCAGTCGCGAGTCGAAGGACGCGCGCAGCCCTGGACGTGGACCGTCGATCAGGTGATGCGCATGCTCGATGTCGGGCTGCTGCACTCCGGCGACCGTTCCGAGCTGATCGAGGGAGAGCTGGTCCGCAAGCAGATGAGCTTCAAGGGGCCGCACGTCACGACCGTCAACCGGCTGACCATGCGACTGGCCCAAGCGAGCGGCGATGCCTACGTGGTCTCGGTGCAGAACCCGCTGGTGCTCGGCATCCGCTCCATGCCCGAGCCCGACCTCGCCGTGCACCGCGCGTGGGACGACGACCGAACCGACCGGCTGCCGTCGATGGACGACGTCGTGCTGGTCGTCGAGGTGGCCGATTCGACCGTCGCGTCCGACCGGCGGCGCAAGATCCCGTTGTATGCCCGGTACGACTGCCCTGAGCTGTGGTTCGTCGACCTCGTGCAGGGCGTGCTCGAGCGCTACACCGACCCGGGGCCGGAAGGCTTTGCCGGTCCCGAACGCCTGGTCGACGGCGCGGTGTCGCCCCGGCTCGCTCCTGAGCTGCGGATCGACGTGGCGGAGCTGCTCCGGGGGCGCACCGGCTGAGAGCGGCCCCTACCGGGCGGACGGGAAGGACACTGGCTCATGACGATCAGCAGGGACGACGCCGTCGGACCAGATCCGGTCGCGGGAGGCATGCTGGGCGCCGCCATGCTGGCCGAGCTTCGCTGCCCCGAGTCGAACGTGCAACGCCGCACGCTGCGCGCGCTCGCCGGTCTGGCCACCGGCGCCGAGCCGCCGGTCACGCACGCCGTCGCGGAGCTGCTGCTGGCCGTAGAAGGGCTACCGCTCTCACCGCGCGTCGCGGCGCAGCTGGCCATGACCGCCGAGGCGACGGGGGACGAGCGCCTGCTGCCCACGCTGGTTCGGCTGGCGCAGCACCGCAAGCGCAGGGTCCGGCGCGCTGCCGCGTGGGCGCTCCCGCCGCCGGTCCGCCACCCCGCCCCCTCCCTTCGGCGGCTGCTGACCCGCGCGCCAGAGACATCGGGGAATTCACAGGGCGTCCAGCCTGTGGAGTCCCCGATGTCGACCCGAGCCCGCGATTGCTGCGCCTTCCCCAGGCTCCGGTCGCTTTTTGGGCGTGTCGGAGCGACGTATCCCTGGGGAAGGTGCGGGGGGGCTCGGTCTCGAAGGAGCGGGTCCGCCGGGGGAAGCGGCGGGCCCTGGCATGCTCGGCGGATGACCACCGTCACCGAGCCCGACGAGCTGCGGGCTCTCTACGGCGAGATCCCCAAGCGCGCGGCCGGCAAGGTGCACAGCCGGCTGGACCGGCACGACCGGCAGTTCATCGCCGCCTCGCCGTTCCTGCTGCTCGCGACCGCCGCCGTGGGAGGCGGACTGCTCGACGTCTCGCCGCGCGGCGACAATCCCGGTTTCCTGCACGTCCTCGACGACGCGACTGTCGTGCTGCCGGACCGGCCGGGCAACAACCGCATCGACAGCCTGCTCAACGTGCTCGGCGACCCGCGCGTCTCGATGATCCTGCTCGTGCCGGGCCTCGGGCACACGCTGCGGCTCAACGGGACAGCACGGATCAGCACCGACGGTGAAACGCTCGAGCTCGGAGCGGTCCGCGGCCGGCTGCCGGCGACCGCGCTGGTGCTCACCGTCGTCGAGGCGCTCTATCAGTGCCCGCGGGCGCTGGTGCGCAGCGGCCTGTGGGACCCGGCGAAGCACGTCGAGCCCGGACAGCTGGCCTCCCTCGACGAGGTGCTCGCCGACCAGGTGCCCGACCTCAGCCTTCAGGAGTCCGTCAGCCTCGGGAGCCAGCCCGACCCGCTCTGGTGACACCCTGGGCTAGCGGCTGCACACCCACAGTCGGAGTGGTCCGGCCACGTCAGGCAACCGCTTGCGGATCGTCGCCGCCCGGTTAGGGTCGTATGTGAGCGCGGTCATAGAACGCGCCTCACCCTGCCCCGACCGGCCGGCCCTGGAGAGACGATGCGCGTACGCATGAAGGTCGACGGCGTCACCTACGACGACGACGTCGCCCCCCGCACCCTGCTAACCCACCACCTTCGCGAAGGACTCGGCCGGGTGGGCACGCCCATCGGCTGCGACACCTCCAACTGCGGCTCGTGCACCGTGCTGCTCGACGGCGAGAGCGTCAAGAGCTGCTCGGTGCTCGCGGTGCAGGCCGACGGCACCTCGATCACGACGATCCAGGGCTTGTCCGACGGCACCGAGGAGGGCGCCCAAGCGGGCTGGCACGCGGTGCAGAAGGCCTTCCAGGAGCACCACGGCCTGCAGTGCGGCTACTGCACGCCGGGCATGATCATGGCGAGCGTCGACCTGCTGCAGCGCAACCCCGACCCCACCGAGGACGAGGTGCGGCACGGCATCGAGGGCAACCTGTGCCGCTGCACCGGCTACCAGAACATCGTCAAGGCCGTGCTGTCGGCCGCCTCCGAGCTGCGCGGCGAGGGCCCGCTGCCCGGATCGTTCCAAGATGCACCGCAGGGCCAGGACGCCCCCGAGACCGCAGGAGCGAGCGCATGACCGAGCAGCTGGACGCAGGCCTGGTCGCGGGCGAGATCGAGGAGCATCCCGACGCGCTGTCCAAGCCGTACGCCGGCGGTGAGCTCGGTCGCGGCCGGCGCCGCAAGGAGGACGCCAAGCTCGTCACCGGCCAGACCAACTGGACCGACAACATCACGCTGCCCGGCCTGCTGCACATGGCGGTGCTGCGCAGCCCGATGGCGCACGCGAAGATCGTCTCGGTCGACGTCTCGCCGGCGCTCGAGATGCCCGGCGTCATCGCCGCCTACAGCGGCGCCGACCTCGCCGACGTGATGGGCGCCTCGATGCCGTGCGCCTGGCCCGTCACCCCGGACATGGTGCAGCCGGTGCACACCCCGCTCGCCACCGACGAGGTGCGTTACGTCGGCGACGGCGTCGCGGTCGTCATCGCCCGCGACCGCTACAGCGCCGCCGACGCGCTCGAGGCGATCGAGGTCGAGTACGACCAGCTGCCCGCCGTCGTGCACATGGAGGAGGCGCTCGTGGACGGCGCGCCGCTCGTGCACGAGAGCGCCGGCACCAACACGTGCTTCGTGTTCGACTTCCCGGGCGCGGGGGCCGACTACGCCGAGACGGTGGCTGCAGCGGGTGACGACGCGGTGATCGTCAAGCGTCGCTTGCGCCAGCAGCGCCTGCTGCCGACGCCGATGGAGCCGCGCGGGGTCGTCGTCGCGCCGATCGCGGCCGCGGACGAATTCACCCTGTACTCGACGACGCAGATCCCGCACGTGCTGCGGGTCATGCTCGCCATGGTCACCGGCATCCCCGAGCACAAGCTGCGGGTCGTCGCCCCCGACGTCGGCGGCGGGTTCGGCGCCAAGCTCAACGTCTACGCCGAGGAGATCCTCGCGCTCGTCGTCGCCCGCAAGCTCGGCCGGCCGGTCAAGTGGACCGAGTCGCGCAGCGAGAACTACCAGGCCACCACGCACGGCCGCGACCAGATCCAGGACATCGAGATCGCTGCCAAGAAGGACGGCACGCTGCTCGGCCTGAAGGTCGAGCTGCTGGCCGACATGGGCGCCTACCTGCAGCTCATCACGCCCGGCGTGCCGGTGCTCGGGGCCTTCATGTTCCCGGGCATCTACAAGATGCCGAGCTACCACTTCACCTGTACCGGCGTGTTCACGACCAAGACGCCCACCGACGCCTACCGCGGCGCGGGGCGGCCCGAGGCCACCTACGCCATCGAACGGATCATGGACGAGCTGGCCGCCGAGCTCGGCCGCGAGCCGATGGAGCTGCGCAAGCAGAACTGGATCACGCACGAAGAGTTCCCGTACGACATGGTCGCGGGGCTCACCTACGACACGGGCAACTACGAAGCGGCCACCGAGAAGGCCATGGCCATGTTCGACTACGACGGCCTGCGCGCCGAGCAGCAGCGCCGCCGCGAGTCCAAGGACCCGGTGCAGCTCGGCATCGGCATCTCGACGTTCACCGAGATGTGCGGTCTGGCGCCCTCGCGGGTGCTCGGCTCGCTGTCCTACGGCGCGGGCGGCTGGGAGTCGGCCTCGATCCGGATGCTGCCGACCGGCAAGGTCGAGGTCGTCTCCGGCGCCACGCCGCACGGCCAGGGCCATCACACCGCGTGGAGCCAGATCGTCGCCGACTCGCTCGGCGTGCCGTTCGAGGACGTCGAGCTGATCGCCGGCGACACCCAGTCCAGCCCGAAGGGCATGGACACCTACGGCTCGCGCTCGCTGGTCGTCGGCGGCGTCGCGATCCACAAGGCCACCGGCAAGGTCATCGAGAAGGCCAAGCGCATCGCGGCGCACCTGCTCGAGGCGAGTGAGGACGACGTCGACTTCGGCGGCGGAAAGTTCACCGTCAAGGGCTCACCGGAGGCCTCACTCAGCATCCAGGAGATCGCGCTCGCGACCTTCGCCGCGCACAACCTGCCCGACGGCATGGAGCCCTCGCTCGACAGCGACTACGTCTACGACCCGGAGAACTTCTCCTACCCGCACGGCACCCACCTGTGCGCGGTCGAGATCGACACCGACACCGGCTTCACCAAGATCAAGAAGTACGTCTGCGTCGACGACTGCGGCAAGATCGTCAATCCGGTCATCGTCGAGGGTCAGGTGCACGGCGGGCTCGCCCAGGGCATCGCTCAGGCGCTCTACGAGGAGGCCGTCTACGACGACGAGGGCAACCTGACGACCGGCTCGCTCGTCGACTACCTCGTGCCGGCCGCGCCCGACCTGCCGCACTTCGACACCGGCCGCACCGAGACCCCGGCCACGAGCAACCCGCTGGGCGTCAAGGGCGTCGGCGAGGCCGGCACCATCGCCTCGACGCCGGCCGTCATGAACGCGGTCGTCGACGCGCTGCGCCCCTACGGAGTAAACGACCTCGACATGCCGGCGACACCGGAGAAGGTGTGGCGCGCCATCCATTCCGGCGACGGCACCGACGCCCGCGACCCGGGCGGCACCGTCGCCTACGGCGGCACGTCGGTCGCGAGCACCGCCGGGAGCGAGGCATGATCCCCGCCGAGTTTGACTACGTCGCCCCGACCACCGTGGCCGAGGCCATCAGCGCGCTGGGCGAGGCCGGGGAGGATGCCAAGATCCTCGCCGGGGGGCAGAGCCTGCTGCCGGTGCTGCGGCTGCGGCTGGCGTTCCCGACCGTGCTGGTCGACCTCAGCCGCGTCAGCGAGCTGCGCGGGATCAGCGAGGACGGCGACGCGCTGGTCATCGGCGCGATGACCCGGCACAGCGACGTCATCGAGGACCCGCTCGTGCAGGAGCACGCGGCGCTGCTGTCGCGGGCGACCTCGACCGTCGCCGACCCGGCGGTGCGCCACCGCGGCACCTTCGGTGGGGCGCTGGCGCACGCCGATCCGGCGGGCGACCTCGCCGCCGTCGCGCTGGCCCTGGACGCCGAGCTGGTGGCCGAGGGTCCCGGCGGCGAGCGGCGCATCCCGGTCGCCGAGTTCTTCCTCGACTACCTCGAGACGGCCCTGTCACCCGACGAGATCCTCACCGCGGTGCGGATCCCGAAGTTGGCCGGCTGGAGCGCGCACTACGAGAAGTTCAACCGGGTCGCCCAGGCGTGGGCGATCGTCGGGGTCGCGGCGGCGGTGCGCATGGACGGCGGCGCGATCGCCGAGGCCCGGATCGGCCTGACGAACATGGGCTCGACGCCGGTGCGCGCCTCCGCCGTCGAGTCGGCGCTCGTCGGTGCGTCGGACTGGGAGGCCATCTCGCAGGCGGCGCAGTCGGCCGCCGACGGGACGAGCCCGCCGTCCGACCTCGGCGGGAAGGCCGACTACCGCGAGCACCTGGCAAGGGTGCTCACCACCCGGGCGGTCGCCACGGCGGCGGGGATCTCGCGCTGACGTCTGTCGATGCGGACGTCCCCGTGGGAACGTCCGAGGACGGCCCGGGCGGCGCCTCGTCGACCGGGTTGTCCGGCTCGGCTTCGGCTGGCGGCGTTCCCGCGGGAACGCCGGCCGGGCCGTCAGGCACTCTGCTGCCCGACGGGGTGGCCGACCCGGCAGCGCTCGCCGAGCGGCTGCGACACGCGGGGTACCTGGCCGATGACGGCGTCGCGACCGCCGCCTACCTCGCGCTGGCGCTCTCGCGGCCGCTGTTCCTCGAGGGTGACGCGGGCGTCGGCAAGACGGCGCTCGCGCACGCGCTCGCCCAGGTCGTCGGGGCGCCACTGCTGCGGCTGCAGTGCTACGAGGGCATCGACGCGAGCCAAGCCCTTTACGACTGGGACTTCCCGCGCCAGCTGCTGCACCTGCGGGCCGTCGAGTCCGCCGGCGGCGGGCAGGCGAGCGACGCCGACGCGCTCGAGCAGCAGATCTACAGCCGGCGCTTCCTGCTGGCCCGGCCGCTGCTCGCGGCGCTCGAGACGACGCCGTCGGTGCTGCTCGTCGACGAGATCGACCGCGCCGACGACGAGTTCGAGGCGTTCCTGCTCGAGGCGCTCTCGGACTTCACCGTCACCGTGCCCGAGCTCGGCACCGTGCGCGCCGAGGTGCCGCCCGTCGTGGTGGTCACGAGCAACCGCACCCGCGAGGTGCACGACGCGCTCAAGCGGCGCTGCCTCTACCACTGGGTCGAGCACCCCGACTTCGACCGCGAGGTCGCCATCGTCCGCCGCCGGGTGCCCGAGGCGTCGGCAGCGCTCGCGGCGCAGGTGGCGCACGCCGTCGCCGTGTTGCGCGGCGAGGGGCTGCACAAGCCGCCCGGGGTCGCTGAGACGATCGACTGGACGCAGGCCCTGGTCGCGCTCGGCGCCGACCGGCTCGACGCCGGCACCGCTGCTGCGACGCTCGGCGCGGTGCTCAAGTACCGCGAGGACCAGCTGCACGCCAAGCGCCTGGATGTGCAGCAGATGGTCACCTCGGCCGTGCTCGGCGGCTGAGATGGCTGACCGCTTCCTCCCGCCCGGCTACCTCGACCACAGTGCTCCGGCGTCGGCGCCCTACGACGCGGTTGACAGCCTCGTCGGGCTCGCGGCGACTCTGCGGGCGATGGGCGTCGCCGCCTCGGCGGACCGGGTGCAGGCCGCCGTCCGGGCCCTGGCCAGCCTGCAGCCGACCCGGCGGTCGGACGTCTACTGGGCCGGCCGGCTGACGCTGTGCGCCTCGCGCGCCGAGCTGGCGCGCTACGACGTCGCCTTCGAGGCCTACTTCGGCGAGCGGCCCGGTGCGGTCGTGCGCCGCCAGCGCCTGAACCGTCGGCAGCTGCAGCTGGTGTCCGAGCCGGGCGACGGCCCGGCCGAGCCGGGTGGCGACGCACCGCACGAGTCGGCCCGCGCCGCGGCCAGCAGCGTCGAGCAGCTGCGGCACCGTGACGTCACCGCGCTCAGCCCGGTCGAGAAGCAGGAGCTCAACGCGCTGCTCGCCTCGCTGGCGCTGCCCGGGGAGCGGCGCATCACCCGGCGGCTGCGGCCCGCGCCCCGCGGCCGCGTCGACGGCGGCCGCACCGTCCGGGCCTGGCTCGAGGCCGGCGGCGAGCCCGCTCCGCTGCGCCGGCGGGCGCGCGTCGACCGGCCGCGACGGGTGGTGCTGCTCGTCGACGTCAGCGGCTCGATGGAGGGCTACGCCGACGCGCTGCTGCGCTTCGGGCACGCCGCCGCCCGTCGCAGCGCCGCCGACCGGCGGGCCAGCACCGAGGTGTTCGCGCTCGGCACCCGGCTCACCCGGTTGACCGCCGAGCTCGCGCACCCCGACCCCGACACCGCGATGGCCGCGGTCGCCGAGACGCTCGTCGACGCCGGCGGCGGCACCCGGCTCGGCGATCTGCTCAAGGCTTTCCTCGACCAGTTCGGGCAGCGCGGCACCGCCCGCGGCGCCGTCGTCGTGGTGCTGTCCGACGGCTGGGAGCGCGGCGACGCGAGCCTGCTCGGTGCGCAGATGGGCCGGCTGCACCGCCTCGCGCACCGGGTGGTGTGGGCGAACCCGCGCAAGGCCGCTCCCGGGTACGCGCCGCTGGCTGCCGGGATGGCGGCGTCGCTCCCGCACGTTGACGACTTCGTCGAGGGGCACAGCCTGGCGGCGCTCGAGCACCTGGCGGCGGTGGTGCTGGGCCGCGCCCGCTCATCGGTGGAGGGGGTCCACGTTGCGTGAGCAACAAGAGGGCACAGCGCGTGCGCAAGAAGGAGGAGACCGTGCGTGACATCGCCGAGGGGCTCGACGGCCTACTGCGCGCCGGCACGCCCTTCGCGCTCGCCACCGTCGTCGGGGCGCAGGGCAGTTCACCTCGGCCAGCGGGCGCGGCCATGGCGGTCAGCGCCGAGGGCGAGGCGGTCGGCAGCATCTCCGGCGGCTGCGTCGAGGGTGCGGTCTACGACACGGCCGAACGGGTGCTGGCCGGCGAGGGGCCGGTCGTCGAGTCCTACGGCTACAGCGACGACGACGCCTTTGCCGTCGGCCTGACCTGCGGCGGCACGCTGCACGTGCTCGTCGCCGAGCCCGACGTCGAGGTGCTGCGCGCATGGCGCGAGCGCGTCGCGCGCGACGAGCCGGTGGCGCTCGCCACCGTCGTCGCAGGTCCGGCGCGGCTGGGCGCGCAGCTGCTCGTCGGGCCGGACAGCGTCACCGGCTCGCTCGGGGCGGAGGGGCTCGACGTCGCGGTCACGGACGACGCGCGCGGCATGCTCGCCGCCGGGCAGACCGGCGACCGGCACTACGGGCCGCGCGGCGAGCGCCGGGTCGACGAGGTCACGGTCTTCGTCTCGAGCTTCACCCCGCCGCCCCGGATGCTCGTGTTCGGCGCCACCGACTTCGCCGCCGCGGTCTGCCGCGTCGGGGCCTTCCTCGGCTACCGGGTGACGGTCTGCGACGCTCGGCCGGTCTTCGCCACCGCCCGCCGCTTCCCCGAGGCCGACGAGGTGGTGTGCGAGTGGCCGAACCGCTACCTCGCGCGTACCGAGGTCGACGCCCGCACCGTCATGTGCGTGCTCACCCACGACCCGAAGTTCGACGTGCCGCTGCTCGAGGTCGCGCTGCGCACGCCGGCGGCCTACATCGGCGCGATGGGCAGCCGGCGCACGCATGACGACCGGTTGCGCCGGCTCAAGGAGATCGGGCTGACCGACGACGAGCTCGCGCGGCTGCAGTCGCCGATCGGGCTCGACCTCGGGGCCCGCACCGCGGAGGAGACGGCCGTGTCGATCGCGGCCGAGATCGTGCAGCACCGCTGGGGCGGCAGCGGGCGCCCGCTCGCCGCGACGGCCGGCGCCATCCACCAGTGACGACCGCGGGGCTGCTGCTCGCGGCCGGCGCCGGCCGGCGCATGGGCGGTCCCAAGGCGCTGCTCGAGCTCGACGGGCAGCGGCTCGTCGAGCGCGGCATCGCCCTGCTGACGGCCGGTGGGTGCACGCCCGTCGTCGTCGTGCTCGGCGCGCAGGCGAGCGCCGTCCAGCCGCACTGCGCCGGGGCCCGGACGGTCGTCGCCGCCGACTGGGCCGAGGGCATGGCGGCCTCGCTGCGCGCCGGGCTCGAGGCCCTCGCCGAGCTCGACGGCGTCGAGGGCTGCGTCGTCGCCCTCGTCGACCAACCGCTCGTGCAGCCGGGAGCCGTCCGCCGGTTGCTCGCCGCCCCCGGCCCCGCGGCCGTCGCCACCTATGGCGGGCGCGCTCGCAACCCGGTGCGGCTGGACGCCGCGGTGTGGGAGCAGGTGCGGCGCAGCGCGATCGGCGACGTCGGGGCCCGCGCCTGGCTGCACGCGCACCCCGAGTCGGTGCACGAGGTCGACTGCACGGACGTCGGCGCGCCGGACGACCTCGACGTCCCCGCCGACCTCGCTGCGCTGGGTGTGTCCGTCCCGACGTCTGACAAGGTGGCTCCATGAAGCTCGAGAACCGGTTCACCGTGCCCGTCCCGATCGAGCAGGCGTGGAGCGTGCTGCTCGACGTCGAGCGCATCGCGCCGTGCATGCCCGGCGCCACGCTCACCAGTCACGACGGTGACGAGTTCGAGGGCAAGGTGAAGGTCAAGCTCGGTCCGATCAACCTCACCTACGGCGGCAAGGCCCGCTTCATGTCTAAGGACGACGCCGCGCACGTCGCGGTCATCGACGGCCAGGGCAAGGAGACCCGGGGCACCGGCACGGCCAAGGCGCTGATCACCTGCCGGCTGGTCGACCAGGGGGAGTCGACCGACGTCGAGGTCGACACCGACCTGGCGATCACCGGCAAGCCCGCGCAGTTCGGCCGCGGGGTGCTCGCCGACGTCAGCGCCAAGCTCATCGACCAGTTCGCCGCGTGCCTGTCGGAGGAGATCCAGGCCGACGTCACCGCGGCGGAGGAGCCCGAGGCGCCCGCGTCCGCTGCGGCAACACCCGCAGCGGACGCAGCCGCGGCCGGGAGCGCGGACAGCGCGCCGCAAGTCGTGTCCGGGGCGGGGCCGGCGCCCGGTCCGTCCGAGGCGTCGGCCGACAACGCATCGTCGCCTCCGGTCAAGAATGCTGCCCCGGCCGCCGGAGCGTCGTCTTCGCCCGCCGCTGCACGTGGATCGGCTCTGCGGCCGGCCCGACAGCCGGCCGAGGCGATCGACCTGCTGGGCACGGCCGGCGCCCCGGTGCTCAAGCGCCTCGCCCCGCTCGCCGGCGTCGTCATCGCGCTCGTGGTGCTGGTCCGCTGGCTGCGCCGCTGACGTGGCAGCCGACTCGGCAGCACGCTTCCTGGCGGCGGTCCCCGCTCTGCCGGTCTCGGACGAGCAGCGCGCCGTCGACTTCTGGGTGCAGGTGCTCGGCTTTCAGGCGCTGACGCACGACGGCCAACCACTGGGCATCCTCGTCCGGGACGACGTCGAGATCCACCTCTGGGTCGCCGATGGATCGGCCAAAGGCGCCGAGCGGTACCTCGCCGGATCGGCCTCCTGCCGACTGCAGGTCGACGGCGTCGATGCGCTGCACGAACGCTGCCGAGAACGCGGTGTGGTGCACCCGAGTGCTCCGCTGCGCGACCAGCCCTGGGGCGTACGGGAGTTCGGCGCCCTCGACCCGGACGGCAACCTGCTCACGCTCTACCAGCAGCAGTAGCGCCGTCCCCGACTCGCGTGGGCCTGCTGCACGACGACGAGCTGTCGATCGACGTCGAGCTGGTGCGGCGGCTCATCGCCGATCAGCTTCCCTACCTGGCCTGGATGCCACTGCGCGAGGTCGCCTTGCCCGGGACCGTCAACCGCGTCTTCCGGCTCGGTGCCGAGCTCTGCGTTCGGCTGCCCCGCACGCTCGCGTGTGCCGAAGACCTCCAGCGCGAGCTGACGTGGCTGCCCACGTTGGCCCCGCGCCTCCCGCTCACGGTGCCGACGCCGATGGCGCCGGGCCGGCCGAGCAGCGACTACCCCTGCCGGTGGGCGGTGTATCGATGGATCGACGGGCAGCCCTACGCCGCCGAGCACGTCGCCGACGAGACGCATGCCGCGCGGGCGCTCGCGGGTTTCGTGTCCGAGCTGCGCAGCGCGGCGCCGACGCAGGATGCGCCCCGGGCCGGCCGCCGTCCGCTGCTCGAGCTCGACGAGGCGACGCGCAGCGCGATCGATCGGGCCTCGCCTTCGCTGGACCATGTCGCGGTAGCCCGCGCCTGGCGGGCGTGCCTGACCGCGCCTGCCTTTGACGGTCCGCCCGTGTGGGTGCACACCGACCTGCTGCCGACCAACCTGCTCGTGCGCGACAGGCAGCTGGCGGCGGTGCTCGACTTCGGCGGGGTGGGTGTCGGCGACCCGGCGACCGACCTGATCGCCGCCTGGGCGGTGTTCGGTCCTGCCGGGCGCCGGGCGTTCCTGGCTGCGCTGCAACCCGACGAGGGTGCGTGGCAGCGGGCCTGCAGCTGGGCGCTGCACCAGGCCGTCATGATCGTCCCCTACTACGAGAAGAGCAACCCGGCGTTCGTCGCCATGGCCCTGCAGACCATCGAGCAGGTGCTGTGGGATCTCGCTCGTGAGGGCGGGAACGCCGTTGGCCTGGGCCTGTCGACAAGCGCCTCACCCGTCGACGACGGCATCGGCCCGAATGCGGCCCGGCGACATGCGAGCCGTGGCGAACACGTCCTCGCCGCGTCGAGCGGCGGTCGCGGCGAGAGCGACGGCAGTCAGTGCTGACGCACGTAACGCCGTCATAACCACTAACATGACCGCATGACCAGAACCATGACCGCTACCGAGATCAAGGCCAAGATTCTCTCGATCCTGGATCAGGTCGAGGTCGGCGAGGAGGTGCTGATCACTAGGCACGGCCGGGCCGTCGCCAAGCTGGTACCGGCCCGTGGCCCGCACGCTCTGCGCGGCGTGTCGTCCGGCACCGCGAGAACCGCGGACCCGTCCGACGAGATCTTCTCCACCGGTGTTCAGTGGGAGTCGTCATGACGGCGGTGCTCCTCGACACGCACGTGCTGCACTGGTTGACCGCAGAGCCGGACCGTCTCAGTCCCGCCGCCGAACAGACGATCGAGTCGGCCGACGAGCTGGCCGTCGCCGGCATTACCTGGTATGAGCTCGGCTGGCTGGCCACCCACGGGCGGATCGTCCTGGCGGTTCCGGTGCGGACGTGGTTGGCGCCGCTGGCCGAGCAGGTCACCAGCGTGCCGCTGAGCCCCTCGATCGCCGTCACCGCCGCCGAGCTGCCTTCCACCTTCCCGGGTGACCCCGCCGACCGCATCATCTTCGCCACCGCAGTCGAACGCGGCTGGCAGCTCGTCACAAAGGATCGGCGCATCCGTCAGCACCCACATCCTCGTCCCCTCGCCGTCTGATAGCAGGCGCGTCGCGCCCGTCAGCCACTGCGGTTGCTCGCTGCGGCGAAGCGCCACCTTCGCGGTGCAATGCTCGGCAGGTGACTCACCCCGTGATGCGCCAGGTGGTGCTCGACTGCCTCGACGTCCGTGAGCTGGCGGAGTTCTACCGTCAGCTGCTCGACCTGCAGTACCGGCCCGGCGACGAGGCGCCGCCGGAGGGTGAGCCGGACACCGTCGACTGGTTGGTGCTGCGCTCAGCGACCGGCGTCGGGTTGGCGTTCCAGCAGCTGGGCGAGCTGCCGCGCTCGACATGGCCCGAACCCGGCGTGCCGCAGATGATGCACCTGGACACGACGGTGGGCTCGGCCGGGGAGCTTGGGGCGCTGCACAAGGTGGTGCTGAGCCTCGGGGGCGAGCTGCGCTATGACCGCTACGACGATCCGGAGGAGCCGCTGCGCGTCTATGCCGACCCGGCCGGGCACCCGTTCTGCATCTTCGTGACCGAGTAGGTATCCAACGACGATGCCGGCCATCCCTCCGCAGCGTCGGCACGACGCACGCCGTACCGGGTGTCACGTCGCGTAGCGTGCGAGCGGCGCTCGTGGGTCCATCGTCGTCGTCAGGTGGCTGCGCGACGGCGGCGCAGGGCGGCGACGTTTTCCCGGTCGAGCAGCGGGTGCTGCAGAAGCGGCGCGAGCTGTCGTCGCTCGTGTCGACGTAGGCGCGCCGGCACGTGTTGCTGGCGCACCGGCCCAGCCGCCTGATGTCGAGTTCGTCGAGCAGCACTTACGCGAGGAGCAGGGCATGGACTGGGAGCAGTGGCAGCGCAGCTGGGACGCGCAGCAGGAGGCCTACCTGCCCGACCGCGAGCAGCGGTTCACCGCGATGCTCGACGCGGTCGAGTCGGCGTGCGGGACGAGCCCGCGCGTGCTCGACTTGGCCGGCGGCACCGGCTCGATCACGCGACGCTTGCTCGCCCGCCTGCCGGGGGCGAGCGCGGTGGTGCTCGATGTGGACGCGGCGCTGCTCACGATCGCCCGCGGCAGCTTCGACGGTGACGCGCGGGTGCGGGTCTGCGCCGCCGACCTTGCGACTCCGACCTGGCTGGCCGAGCTGGACGAGCCGGCGCGCAGCTTCGACGCCGTGCTCACCGCTACTGCCCTGCACTGGCTGGACGCGCGCCGCCTGGCCGAGGTCTACGCCGAGGTCGTGCGGCTGCTCGCGCCAGGCGGGGTGGTCGTCAACGCCGATCACGTGCCGGACGCCGGCCTGACCTCGTTGGGCGACGCGCTGGTCGCGGTCACCGAGCGACGCGGGGCTTGGCTGCGTGCGGAAGGGTCGGTCCCCGACTGGTCGCAGTGGTGGGATCTCGTGCGGTCCGACCCCGTCCTCGCCGGCCCGGCAGCCGAACGGGACGCCCGCTTCGCGAACCGGCTGCACGAGCACACCGAGAGCACGATGCCGGTCGACTGGCACGTAGGGGCGCTGCGCGCCGGCGGGTGCGCCGAGGCCGGGCTCGTCTGGCGGGGCCTCGGCGACGCGGCGGTGTGCGGTCGGGTGGCGTCGGCGTAGCGGCGATGGAATCAGACTCGTAGACCCGCTGTGTCGCCATCATTGCCGGGAAGGGCGTCCAGCCACTACCGCGCTTCGCGTATGCCCTATTCAACCAGGAAGCAGGGGCTGATGGACGGGGAGGGATTCGGCCACCTTGGGGCGCTTGTTCCGGCCCGTTCGAGCGAGGTCACGCGGCCTTCGATGGTTCGTGTCATCGACGATCTGGGCTCCCCGGGGCTAGTCAGCATCAGACGCCGGCACGGTGAGCTTCGGTCACACGGCGCCGGCGTCTGGATCCAGAGCGCCTTGCTCAGACCGATAGATGCGCCTTCACGCCAGTGGGTCGCGGGCTCACGGCCGCAGCGAAGTTGCGCAGCTCCGTGCGCGCCACGGCGCGGCGGTGCACCTCGTCAGGACCGTCGGCAAGCCGGATGATGCGGGTCTCGACCCACATGCGAGCCAGCGGGAAGTCCTGGCTCAAGCCTGCGGCCCCGTGCAACTGGATGGCCCGGTCGATGACCTTCGCCGCCATGGAGGGGGCGACCACCTTGATTCCCGAGATCTGGCTGGCAGCGGCCTTGTTCCCGACCGTGTCCATCAGGTGGGCGGTGTAGAGAATGTAGAGCCGCGCCTGGTCGATCTCGACGCGGGAGTCGGCGATCCACTCCTGGATGACGCCCTGCCTCGCCAGCTCGCTCCCGAAGGCCTTACGTGTATTCGCTCGGACGATCATCAGCTCGAGGGCCCGCTCGGCGGCGCCGACCATGCGCATGCAGTGGTGAATGCGACCCGGTCCGAGCCGGGCCTGTGACATCGCGAACCCAGCGTTGACCTCTCCCAGGATGCTGTTCGCCGGCACCCGGACGTTGTCGAACGTCATTTCGACGTGACTCTCCGACGGGTTGTAACCCATCACCGTCAAGTCGCGTTCCACGGTGATCCCCGGAGCGTCGCGAGGGATCAGGACCATCGTGTGGCGGGCGTGCCGCTCACCGTTAGAGTCGGTGATGCCCAGCACGATGAGCAGCTCGCATCGCTCCCGCTCGACCCCGGAGATCCACCACTTGCGGCCGTTGATGACCCACTCTTCGCCGTCGCGCACGATGGTTGTCTCGATGTTGCTGGCGTCGGAGGAGGCCACCTGCGGCTCGGTCATGGCGTATGCGGAGCGAATCTCGCCCTTCATGAGCGGCTTGAGCCAGCGCTCCTTCTGCTGGGCCGTGCCGAACATGGACAGCAGTTCCATGTTGCCGGTGTCCGGAGCCGCGCAGTTCATCGACTCCGGTGCCAGGTAGAGGCTGCGTCCACTGAGCTCGGCGAGGTGCGCGTACTCCAGGTTCGTAAGCGGGTCGTGTCCATCCTCTTTGTGCGGGAGGAAGAGGTTCCACAGCCCTAGGGTGCGAGCCTTCGCCTTCATTGCCTCCATGATCGGCGGTTGCGTTCGTGCCGCGCCGGCCTGCTTGACCTGCTCCTCGTAGGCCCGCTCGGCGGGGTAGATGTCTTCTTCGAGAAACCTCGTGAGCGTGCTGCTGAGCTCGGCGGCCCGCGGGGTGACCTCAAACATGGTGAGTCTCCTGAGTCTGGATGCGGTTCATGCTTCTTGGCTCTCGGTGTGTGCGTCGCCGGGCCGCCGGTGTCAGGCCTCGTCGTCGCCCGTCGCCGTGCTGAGCACCTCGACGGCCCAGGGCCGCAACTCGCGCTTGAGCAGCTTGGCGTTGGCGCTGAGCGGCAGGGGCTCCTCGCGTACGAGGATGCGACGCGGCCGCTTGTAGCTCGCCAACTGCGTCCGGCAGGCCAGGTGGGCCGCGTCGACATCGAAGCCATCTCCGTCCGGAACGATCACGGCGACCGTGGCCTCCCCGAAGCGCTCATCCGGGACGCCTACGACCGCGACCTCCCGGACGCCCGGCAGGCGCTGGAGCACCTCTTCGACTTCTTTCGGATACACGTTCAATCCACCTGAAATGATCATGTCCTTGGTGCGTCCGACGATGGTGACGAACCCTCCGTCGTCGATGTTGGCCAGGTCGCCGGTGTGCAGCCAGCCGCCCTCGAAGGCCTCCGCGGTCTGCTCCGGTCGGCCGAAGTAGCCCCGCATTGTCGCCAGCGAGCGCACCAACAGCTCGCCCCGCCCCCGGTCCATCACGAGACCATCGGCGTCGCGCACCGCCACCGTCGTGTGGGGAAGGGGGCGGCCGGCTGAGCCGTCATGCTTGACGACCTCCTCGGGCCCGAGAACAGTCGCGATCGTGGGAAACTCGGACAGGCCGTACCCCTGGCACACAGCCACACCGGGCATGCCCTGGACGCACCTGTCGATGACCGTCCGCGGAACGGGCTCGGCGCCGGTCACGATCCATCGCATCGAACTGGCGGTCAGCCGCTCCATGAGATCCGACCTGGCGGCGAGCTCACGCAACAGGCTCGGCACGAGCATGATGTGGGTGATGCCGTGAGCCTCCACCATCTCCACGATCGAGTCGCAGTTGTTGCCGCCGGTGGGTCGGATCTGCGAGAATCCGCCGAGCCACACCAGCGCCAACGTGAGGTTGTGGAATCCGGCTGCCCACGACAAGGACGGCACCACGGCGTACCGGACGTTGCGGGTCAGACCCAGTCCCTGAATCTGGCCGGCGGAGTTCCACAGGACGCTGTCGTGGGTGTGCTCGGCGGCCTTGGGAAGCCCGGTGGTCCCCGAGCTGTAGTAGAGAACAAGCGTGTCGTTCAGATCAGGTCCGGGCAGGAGCAGGTCTGGATCGCCTGTGGTCAGAAGCGTCTCGTAGTCCAGCGCGTGGGCGCCGACGGGTGCCGCGGCTGTGCCGACCGTGACCACCAGGTCGAAGCCGTGGTCCAGGGCGGCAACGGCCTTCATAGCGATCTCGTCCATGACCAGGAGCCGGGACCCGCTGTCGGTGCAGACATGGCCGATCTCAGCAGCGGTCAGGAGCACGTTCACGGGTACGCACACCGCTCCCAGCGCGGCGAGGCCGAAGAAGACCTCGGGCCACTCGAGACGGTTGCCCATCAGGACGGCGACCCGATCGCCCGGTTCGACGCCCTGGGCCCGCAGGCCCTGCGCGACCTCGAGGGCGCGGTCGCGCATCTCGATGAAGCTCCTCGTTTCGGCCTCGAAGCCGAAGCCCGGCTCGCCGCCGTATCCCGAGCGGGCAGTGCGGTCCAGCATGGCGAAGAGTCCTCGCTGCAGGGTCACCTCTCGTCCCGCCCTTCGCCAGGGACCGGCCGGCTCACTGCCACCCGCCGTCCACGCGAAGGACGGCCCCGGTGGTGAACGACGACGACGAAGTCGCGAAGTAGAGCGCCGCCCCGACGATCTCGTCCGGCTGGGCGCAGCGCCGGAGTGCGACCAGACCCTCGATCTCGGCTTGCTGGCCCTCCTTCCAGTTGTCCGCGATGTCGGTGAGGAAAGGGCCCGCCTGGATCGTGTTCACCCGTACGGACGGCCCGTAGGCCTGCGCGAAGCCCTCGGTGAGCACGTGCAGCCCGGCCTTCGCGGCGGCGTACGGCAGTGCGTGGGCGTGGGGGCGGATCGCTTCGATCGACCCGATGTTGATGATCGAACCGCCGTCCCCGTCAGCCATGCGCTCCCCTATGAGAGCCGAGAGCCGGAACGGGCCTCGAAGGTTCACATCCAGCACCTTGTCGAACAGCTCGCGGCTCACCGCCGACAGACGGGGGTAGTGCGGTGACAGGCCGGCGTTGTTGACAAGCACGTCGACCCGGCCGAAGGCTTCGTAGGCGGCGCCCACCAGGGCGTCGCACTGGTCCCAGTCGCCGACGTTGAAGGCGACCGGCAGGGCCTCGGTCCCGTGCTTCTCGTGCAGTTCCTTCGCCACGGCTTCGCAGTTCGCGAGGTTCCGACTGGCAATGACGACCCTGGCGCCACAGGCCGCGAAGGCGTGGACCATCTGCCGTCCCAAGCCCCGGCTACCTCCGGTGACGAGTACGACCATGTCCTTGAGCTCGTGCATCTCGCTTCCTCTTCCCTCCAGTCACGTGCCACGTCAAGTGGTGCTCGCAGGACGGGCGGGTCTACGACCACCGAACATCCCGGGCTGGGCCACGCGCCCAGCCCGGGATCGACGGTCAGCTGGCGGAGCTGCCGGCCATCGCGAGCTCGTGGAGCTTCGGGATGACCTTCGCACCGATGAGGTCCATGCTCGCCCGAGCCGTGTCGTGCGGCATGCCGCCGTAGGAGACAGCCATCGAGGCGCGCAGGTCGCCGATGAGTTCCACCCGCTGGCGGTACTTCTCAATCATCTGGTCGGGCGTTCCCCAGACCTGGGAGTTGATGAACCCTTCGCAGGCGCCCTCGAGGCCCGCTTCCTTGATGGCGTTCGCGCCGGCCTGGTAGGCCTGGTACCCCTTGGTATCGCCCCAGTGGGAGCCGTCGAAGTCGTAGTGCTTGATGACGGTGAGGTAGTAGCGCGTTAGGTACTCGCGAGCCACCGACTCCGCAACCGCAGGGTCCTCGTGGCAGTAGGTGAAGTCCGTGAGGATCGGAGCGCCGGGCTTGCGGTCGGGATGCACCGCACGAAACTGGGTCCGCCACGCCTCGATGGCCTCGGCGTGCTGTTCGATCGGCAGCTGGACGAACGACATCATGGTGGCGCCGATGTCCGCCGCAGCCTTGCCGGAGTCGGGCGTCATGGCAACTGAGAAGAACTCCCGGTCGCGGAACCCTCGTTCCGGTCGGGGGTGGACCGACTCGCGCTCCTGCTGGAAGAAGGGTGTCTCGTACTCGGCGACCCCCGTCTCGAGGATGTCGAGGATGATCCCCGTCGCCTGGTCGAACCGTTCGCGGGACTCGTTCATGTCGATGCCAAAAGCGTTGTACTCCTTGCGGGCCAGACCTCGGCCGAACCCGAGCATGAACCGTCCCTCGCCCAGGATGTCCAGCACCGCGATCTTCTCCGCCACCCGGAGCGGGTTCGGCCACCAGGGGAGGATGATGGCTCCCGTACCGACCTTTATGCGACTGGTCTTCGCCAGCAGGTAGGCGGCGAACTGCATGTTGTCCGGCATCATTGAGTAGTTGGGATCGAAGTGGTGCTCGGGGGCCAGCACGTAGTCGAAGCCGGCCTCTTCCGCTCGGACCGCGAGGCCGGCCTCGACGCGGAACATCTCAGCGTCGGTCATGCCCTCGATGGTGTTCTGAAAGATCAGCTGGACACCGACGTCCATAGTGGCTTTCCTTCCGTACGTTGGGTTTCAGCGCCGTCGTGGCGCCGCGAGATCGGGCTGGGGCAGGACCCTCAGTGGTTGCGTCCGTTGACCTCCCAACCCCCGTCCACCGGCAGCGTCTGGCCTGTGACGAACGACGCTTCGTCCGACAGCAGGAAGGCGACGGCGGCGGCGATCTCCTCCGGCCTGCCCAGGCGCTTGATGAGATGGGCGTTGGCATTGATCTGCCGCTGCTCTGGCGTGATGTCCTTGAGGATCGGGGTGTCGATGGTTCCGGGGGCGACCGCGTTCACCCGGATGTTTTGCTCCGCGTAGCTGTACGCGGCCTGCTGCGTCAGGCCGATGACGCCGGCCTTGGCGGCCGAGTAAGAGGCGAGGTTGAGCATGCCCTTCAGGGCGGCGAGCGAGGAAATGTTGACGATGCTGCCGCCGCCGGCCTGGACCATTGACGGGATGACGTGCTTCATCCCCAGCCAGACTCCCTTGAGATCGGTGTCCAGCACGGTGTCCCAGGCCGCCTCGGTGAGGTCCACGACCTCGTCGCTCGACTCGGTGTTCACGACTCCGGCAACGCTGGCCAGGAGATCCACTTTGCCGTGCGTCCGGACCGCGTGGGCGACGAGTTGCTCCCACTGGCCGGCTTCCCGCGTGTCGAGCACGTGGTGCTCCGCGCGGCCGCCTTCGTCCAGGATCGAGGCGACGGTCGTGTCGTCGCTCTTGAGATCTGCAACCAGGACGACGGCTCCGTCGCGGGCGATGCGCTGGGCGGTTGCGCGCCCGATTCCTTGCGCTCCACCGGTGACGATGGCCACTCGTTGACTCAGCGAACCCATGACGTCCTTCTCTCTTCGAAATGCGGTATGCGACACGGCGGGATGCGGGCGCCGGTGTCAGGGCGCCAGGGATATCGCGGCGGTGTGTTGAGTGTCCAGGAATTCCTTGACGCGCAGGATCTTGTTGTCCCGCAGCACGAACAGGAAGTGGTAGATGTTGTTGTAGATCCGGCCGTTGTTGAGCTCGGCGTAGGACTCAGTCTCGACGGCGACGCGATCGCCGTCGACGGTCCAGGCCAAGGGTGTGAGCGTGATGGCACCGCCCTTGGTGCCCGCCGCGATCCCGCCGGTGAGCGCCCGGAACTCCTCCTTGCTGTGCGTGCCGGAGATGCCGGGCATCGTTCCGCCGACCCACCAGGTCGCGTCCTCCGCGAGGAAGCCTAGGATTCCCTCGACGTCACCCGTCGAGAACACCTCCATGAATCTCTCGATGATCTGCTTGCCGTCTTGTCCGGTCACGAGCACAGGCTCGACCTCCTCTCGCTTCGGTGCGTTGACCAGCCGAACGCTAGGCGTGAAGATCCCGGGCCGGTAGGCGGGTTCGGCGTTCCTTTGGAGTTCTCGACATGCCTCGTGCGCTGCGTCGCGCCAGCGGGCAGTGCCTTCGCCGCTCGCTTCGTTCGCAGGCTCTCCCGACCGCCTGGACCGGCCGGAGCGACGCGGGTCACTGCCGGGTCAACAGGCCTTTCCGGCCGAGGTTCGGTGACCGACCAGCTCGGGCCCTACCTGCGAACGACCCATCAGCCGCCTCATCAGGGCGAACTCGACCACCTGCGTCCCCACGGTCTGGAGCTGGAACTGGGTGGCCTCGTCGCAGCAGCTGGTTCCGTCTTCACTGAAGACTTCGCTGGACACGTTGATCGCAGCGCCCAACGGAGTCGGCCACCCCCGCAGTGCATGGGCCGCGACGCGGAGGTTCTGCAGGGTCGAGACCGTCGCCTGCCATCCGTAGGCAACAGCGATGCAGCCGACTGCAAGGCCGTCGAGGTAGACCCGGTCGTGCTGGCGCAGGTCTTCGACGTAGTCGAGCGCGTTCTTCATCATCCCCGACATGGTTCCGTGATAGCCCGGCGAGGAGATGATGACGGCTTCGGCACGGCGTAGAGCGGCGAGCAGCCGGAGAACCTCAGGGCTTCGGGGCGCGTTCTCGGTGTCGTAGATGGGAAGCATCAGCTCCCGGCCGGTGATGAGCTCCACCTCGGCGCCGGCCTGTGCGGCGTGCTCGGCAGCGATGCGCAGCGCCTTCTCCGAGCTGGAACCCGGACGGGTGGAGCCGCCGATGGCGAGCACTCGGACCGGCCCGTCCCCAGGCACGTCACTCGACAAGCTGGAGGAGAGCTGCTGCGTTCTCACGTCGACGCCAGCTTCAGCTCGTGGCCCATGCGTTCCCGTTTAGTGGTGAGGTAGGCGACGTTCTCGGGCGTGGGAGAGGTCTCCAGCGGGACCCGGCCCGTGATCCGCAGGCCGTGGCCGGCCAACCCGGCGTACTTCGCCGGGTTGTTGGTCATCACCAGTACCCGACGGACGCCCAGGTCGGACAGGATCTCCGCACCGATTCCGTAATCCCGGCCGTCGACTGTGAGCCCCAGCTCGGTGTTGGCGTCCACGGTGTCCAAGCCGCGCTCCTGCTGCAGGCGGTACGCGCGCAGCTTGTGGCCAATGCCGATCCCGCGGCCCTCGTGGCCGCGAAGGCATACCACAACCCCGCGCCCTGCCTCCGCGATGCGTTGCATCGCCATCTGCAGCTGCGGCCCGCAGTCGCAACGCCGGGAGTTCATGACGTCGCCGGTGAGGCACTCGCTGTGGACGCGGACCAGTACCCCGTCTCCGCCCGAGACCTGCCCCATGACAAAGGCCAGGTGCTCGGTACCGTCGAGCAAGGAGCGGAAGGCGATGGCGCGGAAGGTGCCGTTGTCGGTCGGGACATCGGCGTCACCGACGCGTTCGACCAGGCGCGCCTGCATCCGGCGGTGCCGCACAAGGGAGGCGATCGTGACGACCGGCAGGCCGTGCTCGCGGGCGAACCGGAGAGCGTCTGCGCCCCGCAGCATGTCGAGGCGGTCAGGGGTGACCAGCTCGCAGATGAGGGCTGCCGGCTCGACGCCAGCCATGCGGCAGAGCTCGACACCGGCCTCAGTGTGGCCCGCGCGCTTCAGGACCCCGCCTTGCCGCGCCCGGAGCGGCAGCAGGTGCCCGGGTCGGGCGAGGTCGGACGGGAGGGTCGCCGGGTCGGCCAGCGCGCGTACCGTCGCGGAGCGGTCGTACGCGGAGATGCCGGTGGTCGTCCCGTGCCGGTAGTCCACGCTGACCAGGAAGGCGGTCTGTTGGGCCTCGGTGTTGCCCCTCACCATCAGGTCCAGCTCGAGCTCGGAGGAGCGGGCCTCGGTGAGGGCCGTACACAGGAAGCCGCTGCTGTGCTCCAGGAAGAAGGCGATCCTCTCAGGGGTGGCGTGCTGGGCCGCCATGACCAGATCCGCCTCGTTCTCCTGTCCTCGTCGTCGAGGACGACGACGATGCCGCCGGACGCCAGAGCCGCTAAGGCCGCGTCGAAACCTTCAGTCACGTCATCACTTCTTCCGGAGCTCGGTATGCCGACACCGCGATCCAACCGGTCGCTCGCGACGTGCCGACGAAGCATTCGGCGGTGACTTGTACTCTTCTCCAAGGCTGTAGGCATGGACCGCTGGTCCGGTCAGGCGTCGGCCAGGTCGAGGACCTGGAAGGCCATCCGCGCTGCCAGCATGCTGTCGAGGCTCAGGGGGTCCTGGTGCGTGATTTTCTTGATCTTGCCGAGGCGGTATCTGACCGTGTTCTCGTGGACGCCGAGAAGCCGGCTCGTGGGTTGGACCTTCCCCTCCGCGGTGATGAACGTTCGCCACGTGTTGAGGAGCTGGCCGTCCTTGGTGTCGTGCTCCCGGAGCGGTCGCACGAGCTCCTGCGCGAAGCGGACCGCCTCCTTCACCCGCCCGCTGCTGATCACCACCCGCAGTAGCCCCAGCTCCTCGACCGTGACGACGCCCTTGGTCCAGCCGAAGGCGCGGGCCAGCTCGTTCACCTCGCGCAGCTCCACGTGGGAGGTCTGGAAGTCCGCCGCCTTGTGGCAGACCGCCGAGATGACCGCGCTGCGGACGTGTAAGTCCGGTGCCACCCGCGTCACGACCTGCTCGACCAGCGTTCGGACACCGCCAGGATCCGAGGCAGGCCCGTGCTCGCGCAGGCGGACCAGGATGACGACCGCGCCCGGAAGGCTCAGGGCTAGGTGCTCACCGCCCCCGAGCACCGCCGCGAACTGACGCATGAGCAAGAGCCGGCTCGCGGAGGCGCCCAGCTGGTCCTGACTGTTGGTGAAAGAGATCCGGACCAGGACGTTGCCCTGGTTCAGGTCCACCCCGAACTGCAGGCCACGTCGTACCAGCTGGGCCTCCTCGCGTGAGCCGCGGAGCAGCTCCGACAGGTAGTCGCTGCGAGCCTGACCCTCCGCCTCGACCTGACGGCGCTCGGAGAGCAGCTGAAGGGACAGCACGGCGACCCCTCGCTCAGCCAGCTTCGCGTCGAGGTCGCTCAGCTTGTGCCCGACCTCCACGATGCTCAGGTAGCCGCTAGGAGCGCCCTCGATGATGAGACGGCAGACGAGGTTGCGGCGGCCCAGCCCGATCTTGAGCGTTGCGGGCATGATGGCCGACGGGGCGTGCGCCGTAAGGCCGGTCAGTGCCCGCCTCACATCTGGGACGGTGCGCACCCTCGGGTCCAGCACGGGCGGCTGCGTCATCTTCATGGCCGGCGGCGCGGACCAGGCGAGCACGTGGAAGCCCTCGTCGTAGAGGACAACCGGCTTGCCTGCTAGCTCGCTGAGAAGAGTCACCAAAGCGCCGATCTCAGCGCCTTGAAGAACTGCCCCGGTGAGCTTGCTGTGCACGTTGCTGAGGTACTCGAGGGTGTTCTTCTGCCGCACCACTTCGGCGACCTTGTCCTTCAGCTGCGAGTTCACCATCGCCTGGTGGATGAACAGGGCGGCGAGCCGGCCGAACACCTCCGTCAGGGTGACGTCCTCGTCGCTGTAGTCGTGGATCGTCTGCAGGTTGTCGACGAAGATGATCCCGATGACCCGCTCGTCGAAGACGAGGGGCACGCCGAGCATGGCGCTGACCTGCCAGTGCTCCATCGTTGGTCGGTGCGGCCGCGCGTCGTTGGCGACATCGTTGATGAGCACCGGCGACCGACTGGCGATGACCTCGCGGCTGAACTCGTCCCCACCGATGCCGGCTTCCTGCAGCTTCACTGCGGCGGTGATATCCCCGTCGCGCTGGCAGTGGCCGGCGGCGCCCCGGAAGCGGCCGTCGTCCTGACGTAGGTAGACCGAGCAGCGCGTGACGCCCAGGAGATGGCACAGCTGCTCGCCGACGAGGCAGAGCAGGTCCTCCAGCCGGGTGGCGGTGATCGCCTCAGTGGTCAGCTCGCTAAAGGCCGACACGACGTCCCACTCGCGTCGTGAGCTATGCAGCCGTGACGTCGTCGTGGGGGTCGAAGGCGCGGGTTGAAGACCGGTGTACCGGGTCGCTGTCGCCATGTGCTTACGCACCGCCTATAGGTTGTGGTGAGTCACAACGTAATGGGAGGCTGCGACGGTGCGACCACTCGTCTCGTGACTGACCGTCACACACTGCAACGGACCTCAAGGCGCCCAGCTGCACGGCCCCAGAAACGAGGCGTCGGCGCGGCCGGCTTCGGGCTCAGCGGCCCAGAAACCGCAGGAGCTCCTCCAGGTACTGCTGCCGGTGCTCGAGGAAGGGCGCATGCCCGCAATGGTCGAAGGCCACTAGCCGGGCGTCGCCGCAGAGCTTGGCCGCAGCCTCGGCGCCCGTGAACGGCACAAAGGCGTCGTCCCGTCCGTGCAGGAGCAGGACGGGGACCTGGAGCAGCTCGAGAAGCTTGCGCTGATCGACGTGAGCCAGATCGCGGAGTGACTCGTCGCCGCGCGGACCCATCTCGAGGAACATCGCCCAGAGCCAGTTCTCGACCTCTTGGCTGACGGGAGCAACGCACACGGCTGACGCCACGCCCCGGAAGGTGGTCGGACGGTCAACGACAGCGGCTGCCAGGACTCCCTCGACATCGGCGACGCCGGCGCCGTGCGGCCAGTCGGCGGTGTTGGTGTAGCGCGGGCTGGCCCCGCCGGTCAACACGAGCCCCCCTGCCTTGGTGCCCAACCGGGCGACGGCCTCAGCAGCCACCGCGCCTCCGAGGGACCACCCGCTGACCACCGGGGCGTCCAGGCCGAGGTGCTCGCAGAGTCGGGCCACGTCCGAGCCCAGCGCAGCGATGGAAAGGTCATCGAAGTCCTTGTCGGATCGGCCGCAGGCGCGCAGGTCCAGCAGGACGACCTCGTGGCCCTGCGCGAGCAGCGCCGGGGCGATGCTGTCCCAGCATCGGCCGGAGGCGCCCCAGCCGTGGACCAGGACCACCGGCCGGCCCTCACCCTTGTGATGCTCGAAGTAGATGTGCCGTGTTCCCTCGACCTCGAGGAATGTCATGGGTCTCCCTTTCGTCGTCGGTCCTTGGAACGTTCCTGGACTCTGCCGGACGGTATACGGGTACGCGGCGCGTCGTGGACGTGCTGCGGCGGCCTTCGTAGGGAACTACAAAATCGGCGGCCATGTGGGCGATGGCTGCAAGATCGTCTTCTCAGCAGGCCAACTGCACGTCGGCCGTCAGTGCTTTCCGTACCAGGGGCATCACCTGGGTGGCCAGGATCTCGACCCGCTCCGACCCGCTCTCGACGGACTCGCCGGGCAGCTGGGCCCAGAAGTGCACGTCCTTGATCTGCGGCCGGCCGCGCAGGAGCGCCGTCAGCTCGGTGACCGCAGTGGCCGGGTCCCAGAGCGTGTATGCGCCTTGAACCACGATCTGGTCCGCGTCCTCGAACAGCGGTACCTGGTCGGGTGGGCCGAAGGCGCCCCAGGTGATGTAGTTGTTCATCTGGTAGAGCGCATGCTGGCCAATCCTGGCCCAGGTGCGCTCCGGGTCGTCGGCGATGACGGCCCACTGACCGGCGTAGATGCGGGCCTCGTCGACCGGCTTTCCGAGGCGTCCGAGAGCATCGACGTAAGACTGGTGATGGCTGTTCTGGGTGCTCAGGAACCCGTCGCCGATGCGGGCGGCCCGCTCGATGGCGACGTCTGCCATGGCCCCCACGAGCAGCTGTGGCGTCTGCTCCGGCTTCGGGGTGACGGCCAGCCCGGGGAAGCTGAAGCGCTTGCCCTCGTAGGGCTCGGTCGATCCGGACCAGGCCCGCCGGATTAGCTCCAGGCCCTCCTCGAGCAGGCTCGGCCGGTGCTTCAGATTCCGGTCGAAGGCCCCGAACTCAGGGACCCAATAGCCCTGGCCGACACCGAGGTCGAAGCGCCCGCCGGTGAGCAGCGAGACGGTCGCCGCGTCCTCGGCCAGACGGATCGGGTTGTGCAGGGGGGCCACGATGAGGTTGGTGCCGATCCTCATCGTCTCCGTTCGCTCGCCGATCGCGGCCGCCAGCACGAAAGGGGAGGGAGAGTAACCGTCTTCGCAGAAGTGGTGCTCGGTGAGCCAGGCCGAGCCGAGGCCGAGGGTCTCGGCCCAGGCGATCTGGTCCAGGGTCTGGCGGTAGAAGTCGGAAAAGGGCCGTCGCGCTCCCCGGGGGTTGCGGAAGTCGTACCAGAGTCCGAAGCTGCAGTTGTTGCCTTCTGAGGTCACGATCTTCTCCTTCGTAGGGTGTGGGTCTTGGCGGCCGCCCCCGACGAGGCCCGAGACGGCCTGCGAGGTGTGGAGCAAGCCGTATCAGGAGACGGAGGCTCCGTGGCACAGCAGCGAGGCCTCGGCGAGCAACGTGGGGACGTCGTGCTCCAGGGCGGCCGCGTACTCCGTCGGCAGCTTGCCGGCCAGGTGCTGGCTGTAGGCGGCCTCAGTGATGGCGGCCAGCTTGAAAAGGGCCAGACACAGGTAGTAGGCCATGTGGTCGAGTCGGGTCCCCACCGCCTGCTCGTAGCGGTCGAGCAGGTGCGCACGCGAAGGCGCATCGTGTGAGCGCGACACAGCCTGGATCTTCGGCATGGCGCACTCGGCGACGCCGCGGTCGCCCCAGAGGGCCAGGAGCAGGCCGAGGTCGAGCAAACCGTCGCCGATGGTGGCCATCTCCCAGTCGATGACAGCGGCCAGCTGCGGCTCACCAGCGGAGAAGAGGCAGTTGTCGAGGTGGAAGTCCCCGTGGATCAGGCTCGGGTCCTGGTCCGGCGGCCTGTTTGCTTCGAGCCACCCGGCCACGGTGTCCATCGCCGGCAGGGGCCGGCGGGCGACCTTCTGCCACTGACCGTGCCAGCGGCTCACCTGCCGGGACAGGAAGCTCTCCGGCCGGCCGAACCCCTGCAAGCCCACGGCCTCCCAATTCACCTGGTGCACTGCCGCAAGCGCGTCCACGACCTCGTCCGCGACAGCGGTGAGGGCGTCCGGCCTAGACACGTAGGCAGGCGGCAGGGTCTCGGTGATCGAGACGGCATCGGGGATGTGCTGCATGACCAGGAAGGGCGCGAATGGGATCTCAGGCGCCTCGCAGAGCGCGACAGGTGCCGGGGCCGGCACACGCGTGCCGACCAGGGCGGTGAGCAGCCGGTGCTCCCGGGCCATGCTATGCGCGCTGGCCGACAGGGCCCGCCGCGGTGGGCGGCGCAGGACGAAGGTCGCCTGCGCGCCGGACAGCAGGCTCGTCTCGTTCGAGTTGCCGCCGATCAAGGGGTGCAGTCGCCAGGGGCCGGGTGAACGCGTCGCGGCGGTAAGCCAGCGGCTCATAACTGCGTCGGCGTGCGGGCTGGTCTCGCTCACCGGACCGTCGTCCATCGCGGCGGGAATCGTCTCGTCATCGGTCCTCCTCGGCTGCGCGGTGTGGACAACTGACCGTGGCTCGTGGCTGCTTGTCGGCAGCGTAGGAAGCCGTTCCGGGGCAGGCCATGCCCGTCACCGAAGCCGTTGGACGTTTGGACAACAGGCCGTGTCGGCGACGGGGTGCTCACGGCTCCCGCTCGCCGGCCCGCACCATCTGGGAAGATGTCAGCGACCCTGAATTGCCTTGAGCGTGCTCGATGAGCACCTTCACGGGCAGTGGCAGCCGGCGCGGACGATGAGTACCGACTCTCGGCGCAGTCAGCGACGACGCAAGGGCCGGCCGAACTGGCGGGTCGTGCGCTATGCGGACGACTTCGCCGTGCTCGTGCACGGCACCCAAGCCGACGCTGAAGTCTTGCGCGAGGACATCGCTGTTGTGTTGGCCACCATCGGGCTGCGGTTCTCAGCGGCCAAGACCCGGGTGGTCCCCATGAGCGAGAGGTTCGACTTCCTCGGGTTCCACATCCAGTGGCGCCGCAAGTACGGAACGAACACCTGGCACGTCTACACCTTCATCGCCGAACGTCCGATCCGGTCGGTGAGGGCCAAGATCCGTGCCATGACGCGCAGGACGTCACAGCAGGACCCCAGGGCCGCGCTTGTCCGGATCAACCAGATCCTGCGCGGCTGGTCCAACTCTTTCCGGCACGCTGTCTGCAAGCACACCTTCCGCCGCCTGGCCCACTTCGTGTGGCATCGGGTGGCCCGGTGGCTGCGGACGTTGCACCGCTGGAACGGGAGGACCTTACGGCAGCGCTTCCGCAGCCCTGATGGGCGGTGGAAGCCGTTGTCGGCAGACGGGATCGAGCTGTTCGACCTCAGCGCGGTGCCGGTCACCCGGTACCGCTACCGCGGAGGGGCGATCCCCACACCCTGGGCCCTGCCGCAACCCGCCTGAGGGCAGCGACCGTGGAGAGCCCGGTGCGTGGAGACACGCACGCCGGGTTCGGCGAGCGGCCTGGGGAAATGGACCGGGAGTGATCCCGGCACCGCGCCCCAGGCCGACTCAACAATGCAGCCGGTTCTCGATGGACCAGTGCCCGCGGATCGGGGGTGACGAGCCAGACAGGATGGCCTGTTCGGCGCTGAGGTTGGTGATGCCGTAGACGACTTCCGTGCCGGTGCGTTGGCCCTCCAGGTGGCCGGTGTGCCGGGTGAGCCGGAACGCCTGTGCGGTGCCGGGGAAGTTGATGCCGTCGGCCGGTGCGACGCTCAACGAGCGTTGCTCGGCGCGGCCGTGGCCGCGCGAGCGCTGCGGGGTGCCGGTCGCTCGCGGGCTGCGCAGCCGGTCTTGCACGGTGGCCAGCAGGGTGGGCTGGTTGCCTTTGACGGTCAGCACGTAGCCGGCGGTCTGCTGGTGCAGCAGCTTGGCGGTGCGGTGCTGGGCGTGCAGTGCTCCACACACCATCGCCGTCAGCTCGTGGCCGGCTTCCCGCAGATCGGCCAGGAGTTCCGCGACGATGGGGATCTCGCTAGTTTTGTCGGGGACCTGGCTTGGCGCCAGCACCAGCGAGTGGTGCCCTGTGGCGGCCGACAGCAGGTGCGGCGCGACGCCGTCGACCGCTGCGCCGCGCACCGTCTTGCCGCCCACCGCGATCGCCACGACGCCGCTGTCGTGGTTGAGCTAGCCATCACAAGATCGGCTGTGTGGCTGGAGGGCGTCCATACGGCGTCAGCGCCCAACAGCCTATCTGGACGGCCTCGCGACAAGGATTACCCACCGGTCAAGATGGACTGTGGGGATCGGTCGCGTCCGGCGACATCTTCTCGGCGGCCGCGACGGTCGAGGGAAAGGCCAGGGCCGGCACCTCGTCCGCGGCGAAGAACCGCGCGTCGACCGCGTCGTCGCCGGCCTGCAGCGTCCCGCCGACGACCCGGGCACGGAAGGCAAGGAAGAAGGTCGTTCCCGGGCCCGCCTCGTAGGCGTCCACGACCGCGCCGACCTCGACGACCAGGCCGGTCTCCTCGAGGGCCTCGCGAGCTGCGGCGGCGCGCGGGTCTTCGTCGGCGTCGAGGAAGCCGGCGGGGAGCGCCCACAGCCCCTTGCCCGATCCCGCGCCGCGCTGCACGAGTAGCAGCCGGCCCGCGTCGTCGTGCACCACCACGCCGACTCCCACCTTCGGGTCGCGGTAGTGCACGCGTCCGCACGAGGTGCACACCGGATGCCGTCCCTCCTCACGCAGCGGTGCGGCACAGGCGGGGCAGAAGCGCACCCCGTCGCCGACGGCATGCTGATGCGTCATCATACCCGTCACTCTCGTCCACGGGAAGCGGTTGCGCAGCGGCCCATGACGAACTATCGTGAACAGTGTTCAGTCTAGTGACCCTGCATCGCGGAGGTATGGCATGCACGCATGCGGAAGTGGCCAGCGACGGATCGCCCCACGCGAGCAGACGCAGGTCGAGGCGAGTCGACCCGCGCCCGTCCCTGACCTGCGCATCGGCGACGCCGAGCGCGACGCGACGCTGAGCAGCCTGTCCGAGCACGCTGCGCTGGGGCGGCTGCAGCCGGGCGAGCACGCGCAGCGGGTCGGGGCCGCGTTGGAAGCCCGCACGCGCGCCGAGCTGGAGACGCTGACGGCCGACCTGCCTGCGCTTCCCGGCGAGCTCGCCAGCAGCCAGGCGCGCGGTCGCCGGCGCCGGCAGGCCGTCGCTCTCACCATGGTGGCGCCGTGGTTGCTCGTCTGCACCGGCCTGTGGACACTGTGGCTGCTGCTGGGCGCCGACGGCTCGGTGTGGCCGATCTGGCCGACCGTGTTCTGGGGGGCCCCCACGGTGCTCGGCGCCGCCGGAGTCCTCCGGGCGGCACCGCACGACGCCGCGCAGGCGTGACGGCGTCGTCCGAGACCCCGACCCGGCGCGCGGTGCTGCGTGCGCGCACCGCCATCGAGATCAGGAACGCCGCCCGCGACCTGCTGCGCAGGACCGGTGCGTCCGGTCTGTCGCTGCGGGCGGTCGCGCGCTCGCTCGGGATGACCGCGCCCGCGCTCTACCGCTACTACGACGGTCGCGACGCGCTGCTCGAGGCGCTGTCGGTCGACGCCTACGACGCCCTCACCGCCTGCCTGGTGCGCGCGGCAAGCGCCGAGGACCACCCGGTGCGCCGGCTGGTCGCGGCGTCGTTGGCCTACCGGCAGTGGGCCCTCGACGCGACGCACGAGTTCGCGCTCGTGTTCGGCACGCCGGTGCCCGGCTTCGAGCCCGGCGACGACTCGCCGGTCGGCGCGGCGGGCGCCCGCTTCGGCGAGGTGTTCCTCGACCTGCTGCGCGCGGCCGCTGGCGCCAGCCCCGAGCTGCGCCCGATGCCGATCGACCAGCTGCCCCGCCCGCTCGTGCAGCGGCTGGAGGCCCTGGCCGCGGTGTGGCCGCACGAGCAGGCACCCGCCTGGTTGTTGCAGCTGTGGCTGTCGTGCTGGGGGCGTATCCACGGTGCGGTGTCGCTGGAGGTTTTCGGCCACCTGCGCTTTGTCACGGGCGAGTCCGCAGCAGCCGTGGGCGAGCAGCTCTTTCGCAGCCAGCTCGCCGAGCTGGGTGCGCTCTACGGGCTGGGCTCTGCCGCGGACTCCTTTGCCGTCCCCTCGCCGACATCGGGCCGGAGCAGCGTCGCCCACCGGGCCGCAGTAACCTTCGACACATGACTCCTGAGCAGATCGCGGCGGGCCGCGCGCGCTGGCAGGCCCGCTTCGAGGCCTCCCGTGTGCGCGAGGCCGACTTCACCACCCTGTCCGGCGTCGAGGTGCAGCCGGTCTACGGCCCCCCGGACGGCGAGGCGCCCGACGGCTTCGAGCGCATCGGCTGGCCAGGGGAGTACCCCTTCACGCGCGGGCTGTACGCCACCGGCTACCGCGGCCGGCCGTGGACGATCCGGCAGTTCGCCGGCTTCGGCAACGCCCAGCAGACCAACGAGCGCTACAAGATGATCCTGGCCGAGGGCGGCGGTGGGCTGTCGGTCGCTTTTGACATGCCGACGCTGATGGGCCGCGACTCCGACGACGCGCGCAGCCTCGGCGAGGTCGGGCACTGCGGCGTGGCGATCGACAGCGCCGCCGACATGGACGTGCTGTTCGACGACATCCCGCTCGGCGACGTCACCACGTCGATGACGATCAGCGGGCCGGCGGTGCCGGTGTTCTGCATGTACCTGGTCGCGGCCGAGCGCCAGGGCGTCGACCTCGCGACGCTCAACGGCACGCTGCAGACCGACATCTTCAAGGAGTACATCGCGCAGAAGGAGTGGCTGTTCCCGCCCGAGCCGCACCTGCGCCTGATCGGCGACCTGATGGAGCACTGCGCGACGAAGATCCCGGCGTACAAGCCGATCTCGGTGTCGGGCTACCACATCCGCGAGGCCGGCTCGACCGCCGCGCAGGAGCTTGCGTTCACCCTGGCCGACGGCTTCGCCTACGTCGAGCTCGGCCTGTCGCGCGGCATGGACGTCGACGACTTCGCGCCCGGCCTGTCGTTCTTCTTCGACGCCCACATCGATTTCTTCGAGGAGATCGCGAAGTTCCGGGCGGCCCGGCGCATCTGGGCCCGCTGGCTGCGCGACGTCTACGGCGCGAAGACCGACAAGGCGCAGTGGCTGCGCTTCCACACCCAGACCGCCGGGGTGTCGCTGACCGCACAGCAGCCGGACAACAACGTCGTACGCACCGCGATCGAGGCGCTCGCGGCGGTGCTCGGCGGCACGAACAGCCTGCACACCAACGCCCTCGACGAGGTGCTCGCGCTGCCGAGCCAGCGGGCGGCGCAGATCGCGCTGCGCACCCAGCAGGTGATCGCCGAGGAGACCGGCGTCGGCAACGTCGCCGACCCGCTCGGTGGCAGCTGGTACGTCGAGGCGCTCACCGACGAGCTGGAGGCGCAAGCCGAGGCGATCTTCGCCAAGGTCAGGGAGATGGGCACCGGCGACATGACCTCCGGCGTGCTGCGCGGCATCGAGGACGGCTGGTTCATGGCCGAGACCGCCGAGGCTGCCTTCACCTATCAGGTGGCGCTCGAGAAGGGCGACAAGAGGGTCGTCGGCGTCAACGTGCTCACCGGCGGACAGGACGACCCTCTCGAGATCTTGCGGGTCAGCCACGAGGTGGAACGCGAGCAGTCGGCCGAGCTCGGCCGACGCCGCACGGGCCGCGACGAGCAGCTCGTCCGCTCCCGCCTCGACGCGCTGGTCGAGGTAGCCCGCGGTGAAGGAAACACCATCGAGCCGATGCTCGACGCGGCGCGCGCCGAGGCGACGCTCGGTGAGATCTGCGGCGTGCTGCGCGAGCTGTGGGGCAGCTACACCGAGCCGCCGCGCTTCTGAGCGCTCGGCGCGCGGCCGGGGCAGGCAAGATGAACCCATGAGCATCCCGTCCAACCTCAACATCGCCGGCGCCGTCGACCTGTCGTCTTTGCGCGCCCCTGCAGCCCCGCCGCCGGGGGCACCGGCCGGCCCGACCGACAGCGCGCACGTCATGGACGTCACCGAGGCCGACTTCGAGGCCCAGGTGCTCCAGCGCTCCATGAGCGTGCCAGTGCTCGTCGACTTCTGGGCGTCCTGGTGCGGCCCGTGCAAGCAGCTCTCCCCGCTGCTCGAGAAGCTCGCCGCCGAGGCGAACGGCGCCTGGGTGCTCGCGAAGGTCGACGTCGACGCCAACCAGGCGATCGCCGGTCAGCTGCAGATCCAGAGCATCCCGACGGTGCTGCTCGCGATCGGTGGCCGGCTCATCCAGGGCTTCACCGGTGCGCTGCCCGAGCAGGACCTGCGGGCCTTCCTCGAGCAGGTGCTCGCCGCCGCCGCGCAGGCCGGTCTGCCCGGCCCGCAGGGCGAGGCCGACGGGCCACCCGTCATCCCCGCCGAACCGGAGGTGCTCGCGGCTGAGGACGCCATGGCGGAGGGCGACTACGCCACCGCGCTCACCGCCTACGAGACGCTGCTGGAGCGACGTCCCGGCGATCCTGAGGCCGTCGCTGGCCGGGCGTGGTCGGCCCTGCTCGTCCGCAGCGCCGACGCGGACGCGCAGGCGGTCCTGAGCGCCGCCCGGCAGGCGCCGGAGAAGGTCGCGGCGCAGACCGCGGCGGCCGACGTCGAGATCCTGTCCGAGCAGATCGACGAGGCGATCGCACGCCTGGTCGGCCTCGTGCGCCACACGGCGGGAGATGACCGCGACGCCGTCCGGGTGCACCTGCTGGGGCTGCTCGACGCGCTCGACCCCGCCGACCCGCGGGTCGTCGCCGGCCGCCGCTCGTTGTCCAACGCCCTGTTCTGAGCGTCGGCGAGGCCTCGCCCGCTCGTGGGCGTGGCTCACCCTTTGCCGGGAAGGGTGGGGCACGTACCGACCATCGACAGAAGGGCTCAATCATGCGACGCCACGGCATCATCCTCAGCTCGGCGGCCCTGTTCGCCGCGCTCGGCCTGGCCGGCTGCTCCGACGCCGCCGACACCGAGGTGAACGTGCCGGACGTCAACGTGCCGTCGGTCGACGCGCCGGACGTCCCGGAGACCATCGGGCCCAGCACGTTGAGCCTGCCCGCCCGCTAGTCAAAGCCTCGGGCGGTGGTGCCGGTCCACGTCCTCGGCGACGTCGAGCTGCTCCTGTCCCGAACACTCGCGCCCCTCGACGGCTTCACGCCCGACCTGCCGCTTGCCTTGCCGAGGAGCGGGCCGCGGCGACCCAGCCGTACCAAGCGGCGGCCACGTCATGCGTGCCGAGCGGGCGAGCGGTCACAGCGGCACGATGTCGCGAGGCCGGCCAGGGCCTGCACCTGGGTCCTGCATCCGTCTCATCTGGCGCGGGCACCGGTTTGGCGAGGGCGACTGGTCGGTGCCGGACCTTCACGGCACCTGCCACGACGGCCGGGCTGTTCGAAGACCCGGACAGCTTCCAGCGCGAGCGCCTCCGGGGCTGGAGTTGGGACGTCCACCTCCACAACGTGAGCGCCAAGGTGCGGGACGGCACGAGAACGACACTGCTGCCCGGGGGCATTCGTGTCGCTCAGGCGCGCGGTGCGGCTCCTGGCGACCGCCGTCTGCCGGGTGCCTTCGCAACACTTGTCCATCGCGGTGAACCAGTTCCACCCGGATGCGCAGGACTCGTCGCGTTGTGCGCGACGATAATGACGTAAGCGGGCTGCAGAGATCTCTACTGCTTAGCCCTAGGTTTACGCTTGTAAGCGGTAACCATTCAGGTTGCCAGGCGGGTCGTGTGTCTGGTGTGACGGTTGTGACTGGTGGTGCGGGGCTGCGGCGTGTCGCCGGACAACGGGCGGCGGCGGTCTGATCATGCTGGTGTGGCCGGGTTG